>Ga0207655_1000926_pt1 | contig 30521 bp, 28 predicted proteins | sample KBSM44metaG_FD_184398 | JGI IMG/M metagenome (GOLD analysis project Ga0207655, IMG submission 184398) | Miscanthus rhizosphere microbial communities from Kellogg Biological Station, Michigan, USA - KBS M4-4 metaG (SPAdes) (version 2) | ecosystem: Host-associated > Plants > Roots > Rhizosphere >... | reverse complement strand
TTCAGGTGGTGGTGGTAAACCAGCTAAACTTGAAACGGGTGCAGTTGTACGTGTTCCATTATTTGTACAGCAAGAAGAAAGCGTTCGTGTAGACACTCGTACTGGTGATTACTTAGAGCGTGCTTAAGCATTTTTTGAAAAATGAAGAAGCTGAGGGATGATGAAAATCATCCCTTTTTTATTGTATTTAGATTAGAGTTTGTATAAGCCTTTCTAAGGGTAAAAGCTTTTATAAAATAGAGAATAACGGCTAAATTTTCGACTAAAGTCGTAGAATGATAGCCCATAATTAATAGTAGAGTCAGATAGTCGAATTATTATATGAATGATAAAAATAACAAAGTCACGATTTAAGTCATTGTGATGTCATGCTAATAGTACATATTCAGATCAGTTTTAATGCCAAAGTCTTAGATGAAAACAAAAAAATGAGGAGTAGAGTCACCAAGGAATGAGTCACGGAAATGCATTACGCTTTATAAAAACAATGGAACTGCTTTTTGTAATCAAGATGTGAGGTTTTAATGGAAAATATTCAAACAAAATCATCACCCTTATCAAAATTGATCTGGGTGATTGTCGCCATAATTGGTGCAGTATCTTTTGGAATACTTGCGGTGAGCAAGGGTGAGCATGTCAATGCGGTTTGGCTAGTACTTGCAGCGGTATGTGTCTATAGCATTGCATATCGTTTTTATAGTTTATTTATTGCCAATAAAGTTTTTGAACTAAATTCTCGGCGATTAACTCCAGCACATCGTTTAGCAGATGGCTTGGATTATGTTCCGACCAATAAATATGTACTTTTTGGCCACCACTTTGCTGCTATTGCAGGAGCGGGGCCATTGGTTGGACCTATTCTTGCTGCCCAAATGGGTTATTTACCCGGAACAATTTGGCTTTTAGTCGGGGTTGTTCTTGCAGGTGCGGTTCAGGATTTTTTGGTTTTATTTATCTCTACACGTCGAGATGGCCGCTCACTTGGGGAAATGGCAAAGCAAGAGCTTGGTTCATTTGCTGGTGTTGTGGTCATGCTTGGTGCATTAGGCGTGATGATTATCATCCTTGCTGTATTGGCATTGGTAGTGGTAAAAGCACTTGCACATAGCCCATGGGGTGTGTTTAGTATTGCAGCGACGATACCAATTGCCTTATTTATGGGCATTTACATGCGTTATATCCGCCCAGGTAAGATTGCTGAAGTATCTATCATTGGTTTTGTTCTGATGATGGCTGCAATTGTTTATGGTGGAAATGTTGCCGCTGATCCTTATTGGGGACCATTCTTCACATTAACAGGAACACAACTCACTTGGGCTTTGATCATTTATGGATTCGTCGCTTCAGTATTACCTGTTTGGCTGTTATTAGCACCGCGTGATTATTTATCAACTTTCTTAAAAATTGGTGTAATTGCAGGTTTAGCAGTGGGTATTATGGTTGCAATGCCAATGTTAAAAATGCCGGCTGTTACGCATTTTATCGATGGTACAGGTCCTGTCTTTGCTGGATCCATGTTCCCATTCTTATTTATTACCATTGCTTGCGGTGCGATTTCTGGTTTCCATGCCTTAGTTTCGTCTGGAACTACACCTAAACTGATTGATAACGAAGTCAATATTCGTGTCATTGGTTATGGCGGTATGTTAATGGAATCATTTGTTGCAATCATGGCAATGATTTGTGCAACAGTGCTTGAACCGGGTGTTTATTTTGCGATTAATGCGCCAGCGGCAGTATTGGGTACTACAGTAGAAAGCGCGGCAGAAGCAGTACGTACACTTGGTTTTGTGGTTACACCTGAAACATTGAGCTTGCTGGCAAAAGAAGTCGGTGAAAGTACGATTCTTTCGCGTACTGGTGGTGCACCAACATTTGCAATTGGTATGGCTCATATCATCACGGATATTTTCAATAATCGTTCAATGATGGCGTTCTGGTATCATTTTGCGATCTTATTTGAAGCGCTGTTTATCTTAACTGCAGTCGATGCTGGAACTCGCGCATGTCGTTTTATGGTACAGGATACGGTGGGTATCGTTGTTCCAGCACTTAAAAACTCACACAACTTCGTGGGGAATATGATCGGTACAGCGGTTGCTGTTGCGGGATGGGGCTTCTTTGTTTATCAAGGTGTAGTCGACCCACTTGGTGGTATTAACAGCTTATGGCCTTTGTTTGGTATTGGTAACCAAATGCTTGCGGCAATGGCTTTGATCTTAGGTACAGTGATTTTATTTAAAATGAAGAAAGAGAAATATGTATGGGTTACCATTATCCCAACAATTTTCTTATTCATTACCTGTATGACTGCGGGTTGGCAAAAAATCTTCCATACTAATCCTAAGATTGGATTCTTGGCTCAGGCGGATAAATTCTCAACAGCAATTGCCAATGGTGAAATTTTAAAACCAGCCAAAACACTTGAAGAAATGCAAACCATTGTATTGTCCAATCAAATCAATGCTGCACTATGTGCATTCTTTATGATTGTTGCGATTGTGATGCTGTTTGCCGCTATTGGCGCAATTCGTCGTGCATTGGCGAGTCCTACACCAACAGTAAATGAAGCTCCAGCGGTATATGCAGATCCTGAAGAAGTGTCTGTTTCTAAATCACACTAAGTTGATATTGCAGATAGAGTGAGAGGTGAGTGATGAAGCTTAAATTTGCTCAAGGTGGTAAAACGGTGATTTATAAAATCATCAAGATGACCATCATGTCGCAAAAGGAACTAATTTTTAATCCTAAAAATTGGTCTAGAATTGCAACATTATGGACACGCTTACAACAAAGTTTCCGTTTGATGGTGGGTGTTCCAGATTATCAAAATTATCTGGAACATATGAAAAAGCATCATCCCGATATGGATGCAATGGATGAAAAGACTTTTCATCGCTATTGTGTAGATGCCCGCTATCCAACAGCTGGTGGAACAATGAAGAAATGCCCATGTTGATGGAATGTATAAGTTGATTTAAAGCTTAAATAGAAACGGCACTTGGGTGCCGTTTTTTATTGAAGATGAGCGAAGTGATTTATCGGTTTAACGCAATAACAGCACACTTCATGATTAGACTTGTCGTATAACTGACAGTTGGCAAATTCTAACTCCGCTAAAATCATGTAATACATATAAATGAAAAGGAGACTGCTATGAAAATCTATATTTATGGTGCTGGTAGTATTGGATGTTATATTGGCGGTCGATTAGCAACGGTAGGTGCTGATGTGAGCTTTATTACACGTTCTCGTGTATATGAAGAATTAAGCACGTCTGGTTTAAAACTGACAGATTACACTGGTAAAACGATAAAAATCGCGGCAAATGATTTACAGCTCAGTGTTGATCCTAAAATAGTCACAGATGCTGATATTATTTTTGTATGTGTAAAGTCGGCTGCGACTGAGCAAGTTGCCAAGGAATTTTATGACAACTTGGGCGCACACAGACCCTATATTGTGAGTTTTCAAAACGGGTTGAGTAATGTTCCGATTTTAAAGCGGATTTTAAAACATCATTCGATTTTAGAAGGTATGGTGCCTTTTAATGTTGCAGTTCAAGCAGTTGGGCATTTTCATCAAGGGACATCTGGTGCGTTGCATGTGAAAGCGTATGCACAGCAACAGGATTTAGCCAAGCTTTTTAAACAAGCTGAATTAGAAATTGTTTTTGATCAGGATATGCTTGCAGTGCAATGGGCAAAAATTTTGCTGAATTTAAATAATTCAATCAATGCTTTATCAAAGTTACCGTTAAAACAACAATTGTCTAATCATCAATATCGACAATGCCTTGCTATGGCGCAACAAGAAACGTTATATCTCTTAGATTTAGCACAAATTAAGCCAGCCAAACTCACAGCAATTTCGGCACATCTATTGCCTAAAATAATCAGTTTGCCCGATTTCATTTTTAAAATATTAAGCCGTAAAATGTTGGCAATTGATCCCTTGGCGCGATCATCTATGCAAGATGATCTGATGGCAGGGCGAACCACAGAAGTGGACTGGATTAATGGCGAAGTCGTTCAGCTCGCCCAGCAGTTAGGTAAACAAGCGCCTATCAATAAAACCTTAATCGAATTGATTAAACAGGCTGAAATTTCAGGAAGTGAATTTTCAATTGGTGCAGATGATTTAAAAATAAAGTTAAAACATGCTGCAAAATTAAAATTTTAGTTGATGGGGGCTATAAATTTTGAAGTATATCTAATATTCAGCAAATGAAAATAAGGAATTATAGCAGTCAAGATTGAGTATTCCTTAAAACCGTGTATGTTAAGGAAGTTACAATAATTTTATTGGGGAAATATAAGGTGATTTGGGGAACAACACAAGTAAAGGCATCAGAACAACATAGTCCTGTAACAAATTTAGACCTCGTTCAGTTTTACCCCAAAATTGATGACTTTTTAAGTCAAATTAACCAAATTATTTTAGATAAAAGTCATCAGACTAAACTGGCGTTATGTAGTCTATTAGCTGGTGGACATTTACTTTTTGAAGATCTACCCGGACTTGGAAAAACCACCTTAGCCAGCAGTTTGTCACGTCTAGCAGGTCTCGATTTTCAACGGATTCAGTTTACCAATGATATGCTGGCAAGTGATGTGATTGGGATCAATATGTTTAATCAAAAAGAGCATCGATTTGAGTTTAAACACGGTCCAATCTTTACCCAAATTCTGCTTGCAGATGAAATTAACCGCTGTAGCCCTAAAACCCAAAGTGCTTTGCTTGAAGCAATGGAAGAGGGCAATGTCACTATAGATGGTACACGTTACTCTTTACCTCATCCATTTTGGGTGATTGCAACGCAGAACCCACTTTTTCAAAGTGGAACCTATAGTTTACCAGAGTCACAACTTGATCGTTTCTTAATGCGACTGTCTTTGGGGTATCCATCACGTGCAGCAGAAAAACTATTACTACAACAAAACTCACGACATGATTTGATTGGAAAGTTGCAAGTAATTTTTCAACATCAGGAAATTTTGCAATTACAATGTATGGTAAATCAAATTACATTGAGCGATGTGGTTTTTGAATATATGCTTGATTTAGCAGAAGAAACACGTAAAGGTCGTCATGGCTTATCTCCACGTGGATTATTGGCGTTAAAAAAATCAGCACAAGCCTATGCTTTGATTGAAAAAAGACAATTTGTAATTGCAGATGATGTACAAGCCGTATTTGTTGCTGTGGTGTCTCATCGTATAGGATTAGGTGAGTCTGAGACACGAGCGCTTATGCAAAAAGTTCCTGTAAAGGGCTAATTGGAAACGCTTATGTTAGGTCAACGATTTGTTAAATGGCTGCATCTTCGGTTTCGCTATACAGGAACTCGTACACTGAAACAAAACCAAGTGTTGGTTTTTATATACCAGCAGGGTTTTTTATATCTAGTCCTCATTCTGATTACTTTTATTGCTGGTATTAATTATGCCAATAATTTAATTCTTGGCTTTTGTTTTTTAATGAGTGCGATTTTATGTATTAGTTTCTATCTCAGTTTTAAACAATTACATGCGATTACATTAGACGTAATTGTCGATGAGGTGGGTAAGGTTAATGAAGTTTTTAAAGTGAAAGTAAACCTACAACAGGACCGTGCTACGCCTAAATTTTTAAACTTTAAATTTGATGAACAATTACAATCTTTTCTATTTGAAGAAAAACAACAAAGTTTTGAATTGAATTTTATCCCACAACAACGTGGCGAATTTTCAGTCCCCCCAATTCAAATTTACTCCACATATCCACTCGGTTTGGTGCGGGCATGGACCTATATTTATTTAACTGAAAGTTATTGGATTGCTCCTGAAGCGAAGCCTTTAACGCATCAATCACAGAATTATTCTAATACGGGCGAACCTGATTTAGATGAATTTAAAGAGTTAAGGACTTTTAAATCAGATGATTCATTGCAAAGCATTTCTTGGAAACAGGCTGCGCGTGGACAAGGATTATTTGTCAAACAATTCGATGATTTGGTCGATACCCATGCGATGCAAATTGAATATAGCAAAATGCCAAGTGCAGACCATGAAGAGAAGCTGAGTTTTATGATGGAGTTGGTCGATCGATGTCATCAGACTGAAACGCCGTACAGCATCATTTTACCGCATGCACAAACTGAAAATGGGATTGGAGAACAGCACTATATTCATATCAAAACCTTATTGGCGCAATCGTGAGGATGAACAATGAATAAATCGATACAAACTTCAATTTTAGTTGTGCTGAGTTTAATTTGGTTGGTACAACTGGCTTATATGCCTATTGCATTGTCTATTTTATTCCTCATTAATATAATGACTTTGGCGCTGTATTATGACAAAACTAATAAACATCAAGTCTATAAGCTGCCTCGATTATTTACACAAATCCCAAAATTAGTTTTTGCACTTTTAGCTTTGCTCATCATTTATTTTGATTCACGCACATTTTTAGGCGTAGAAGCAGGGACAGCCGTTCTCTCCACTTTTTTATTTGCTAAAGCGCTTGAAACCAAATCAAAACGAGACTTCATTATTCTGTTTAACTTCGCTTTATTCGTCAGTGCCAGTTTGTTTTTACACAGCCAAGCCTTTTGGATGGCACTGTTAGTTTTGTGCTGTTTAATCAGTTGCTTGGTTGGGCTATATCGTGTACAAATCGTTAATTTTGAAATAGATCAACCGATTTTTCAGTCATTTAAAACTGATTCAATACATATTCTTAAATTTATTACATTAGCTTTGCCATTCTTTGTTTTACTGTTTATGTTTTTCCCGCGTTTGCCACCACTTTGGCAAATCCCCATTCCCAATAATAAAGCGGTAACGGGATTGAGTGATCGCATGTCACCAGGTGATATCGCTGAGCTTTCACAGTCTAGTGCATTGGCATTTCGAATTATTGGCAATATGAAGCAATTGCCAAATCGTAATGAGCTGTATTGGCGAGCGATGGTGCTTGATCGTTATGATGGTACAACGTGGACAAGTGAGTTTGCCAATAAACAGGTAAAAGCGTATTCCAAGATCGCAGGGCATCTTGATGGATTTCATTATCAATATCTTGCCAGTGATCCAAGTCAGCAATGGATTACCGGTTTAGAAAAGTCCATTCCAATAGAACAACGTTTTGAGTTACACCAAGATTGGTCGATTACACCTAAACGACTGGTACAGCGTACCCAGCCAATTGAATTGCAGTGGGTGGGGAGTCAGGTTAGAGATATTCAAGATGCACATTTTGAACAGATGATGCTGAAAAACAATCTCAGTTATCCCAAAAAGAATGATCTACAGGCCCAGAAGTTTGCTTTAAATCTGTATCAGCAGAGCCAGTCCAATCATGAAGCTTATATTCAGAATGTATTGAACTGGTACAAGAAAGAAAATTTTGTTTATACACTTGCACCAGGAAGGTTGGGGAATAACCGCATTGATGAGTTCCTATTTCAATCACGGCAGGGGTTTTGTGAACATTATGCCTCAAGCTTTGTCTTGCTGATGCGTTATGTTGGAATTCCAGCGCGTGTGGTCACAGGCTACCAAGGCGGTGAGTTGTCTCCTGATGGTCAAAGTTGGGAAGTACGCCAGTTAGATGCACATGCTTGGGCTGAGGTTTACCAACACGGGCAATGGCAACGCATTGATCCAACAGCCATCATTGCACCAACACGTATTGATCGTGGTATGCAAAATGTGATGAATGATGATCGTTCGATTTTTGGTGATGCGGGTTATTCAAATTTGCGTTTTCAGCATTCATCGCTGCTTAGAACATTGCGTGTTTGGAGTGACTATGCTGGTTTTCAATGGCAGAGTAAGGTTGTCGGTTACGATGCAGAGAAGCAAAGCGACTGGATGAAGAAACTTGGCTTAACATCGGCCTATAGTTATGGTTTGGTTTTAATTTTTGGAATTCTTGGATTACTGTTGATCTATTGGGGCGTGACGCAATTTTGGCGCATTCGTCAAATGTCAGGACTTGAGCGAATCATTGCTCAATTTAATCATCAATTATCTGTGGTTGATCAAAAAGCAGAAGCAGAAACGTTTCAACAATGGATGCAGCGTTTAGCCTTGCGGGCTGAACAAAAACATCTGTTTGAGCAAGTGAATCAGATTTTTCAAAAAATTGTCTATTTAGGTAATGAAAATCAACAGGATATTCAAAATATCAAGAAATTGCTTAAAGAGTGTACGAATGCATTAAAAGTGAAGAAATAAGGCTTGTCATCTTATTAAAAAATGAATAATATTCTCAGCACTTCAGGTGTATAGCTCAGTTGGTTAGAGCGCTACGTTGACATCGTAGAGGTCTCCAGTTCGAGTCTGGATATACCTACCAAGATATTAAAGTCATATAAACTCAAATAGCTTTGTATGATTTAAAAAATCCCTAAATTATAATGATTTAGGGATTTTTTATTGCTTTATATAAACTAACATAAACACATACAGCAGATCGATCCTTGTATCATCGTGTGTATGTGTATCATGGTTGAATAACTTAACTCATGATACAGTCTGCTTCTTTAAATTGCACCCAAAGCCTTTGAGCTTTTATTAGTTGCTGCTTATAGTCAGGTTCAAGGGTTTTTATTTACTCTGATATATTAAAAGCAGTTTCTTTGCTGCCGAGTTTAATTTCTTAGAATAGCATATCTCTAATATTTGTAGAGGATACCAATTCAAGGCAATCTTTAGCAATTACTGAACAGCTTATAAGGCTTATTAAGCTAAAAAAGATAATATGTTTCATGAAAAATATTCCCCCGAGTTTCTAGTCATCTATAAATTAACTGTATCTTGTTCTTTTCAGTAAAAAATCTATCATAGAGTGAATAAAAAAGGGATCCATAAATGAAAAAACTAATTTTAATTGCTTGTTGTATGTTTAGTGTTGGGGCATGGGCAAGTTGTGAAGATTTGAACAGAATAGCTGATAAAAAAGGCATACATTATGGAACTGAATACAGCTTTGTTGTTAAAGGACCAAAGGGACATAGAGCATACTTTCATTCTGCACCGGCGAATAAATGTAAATATGCTAAGACTTACTTAATTCCTCATGATTCAGTGGTTGGTTATCAAAAGTTTACTAATGATAACCACAATTGGATCTATGTGATGTATGGCTCTAAAGATAGAGTTTATACTTCAGGATGGATTAAAGAAAATGACTTAAAAATATCTGATCGTATCAGTCCTATTAATTAATCAAGTAAGCACACTTTTAGAGATGAAAATAAATGAAAAAACTAATAATTCTTACCCTTTTATTAAGCGGCGGGGCTTGGGCTAAGACATGTGATTACCTATCGAAGATAGCAGATGATAATGGCATGTATTACGGAACAAAGTATTCCTATACAGTTCAAGGTACAAAGGGATTTAGATCATATTTTCATTCAGCACCATCAAGCGAATGTAAGTTGAAAGGTGTATTTATTATTCAGAATGATTCAGTTATAGCTTATCAGGAATTTAAGAACGAAAATCAAACTTGGCTTTATGTAATGTATATAGATAAAAACGGCAATGATACTTCAGGTTGGGTTAAAGCTAAAGATTTTAAATTATTTGGTCGCCTTAGTCCTATCAATTAATCAAGTAAACACAATTTTAGAGAAGCAAACAAATGAAAAAACTATTCCTTTTAACTCTTTTAATTAGTGGTGGGGCTTGGGCTAATGCTCCATACAAAGCTACAACCGAATGCCAATTTGATTATGATGATTTCAACTTTTGCTCAAAAGTAAACGTGGCTAAATACAAAAATGCTCTAAAAACACAAAAACCTAATTTTAACCAAAAGTACATTCTTCTCAACCTAAGCTCATCACCTCAAATATTTAGATTTATTGCTTTAGATACAAAAAATGGCTTAGCTTTACCTTTAAGAGATGGAATTCTAGGTTTTAAAGATAAAAAAGGAGATTTAACAGGAAAACCTCCCGTAATCCAATACTCAGTTAATAATTCACTCTTATGCACTCAAGGAAGTATTTTTGCTTATCGAGATGATTATGATAATGTAAAAACATGTTATTCAATTCAAGATAATGAATACTCTGAATATGGCAAAGAGTTCAAAAGATCAGATACACCAGTGAGTATTAATTAACTAAACCTTCACTCCCTTAGAATTTCTAGTGATTTGCAGATTAATCGCGTCTTGTTCATTACGAACATTTCGAGTTGCCAACATCGGATCAGAAATACCGCTAACGTGAATATCTGTTTTCTGATTGATATTCACAATACGATTAGATGACTGAGTATTATAGAAATTAGGAAAGACAGGTTTAATATTGTCTGGAATTTCTGCATTTTGAGCAAATTTAGAAAGTATCTCCTTGTTAATCTGGGTTTTAGGCTTTGATGGGTTATCTGATTGAGATACATTGTTAAGACTAAGGTGCTGACTAACATCTTTGACCATGGTTAAATTTTTAGATACATAGTTTTATAGGAAGCATAAACTGAATTTTTAAGAACTGAAAAAACATTTCAGGAGTTTTTGCACCTTTAGCTGTTTTATATCGTCCTACTTTTGCTATTGTTTTTATATAGTCATCTGCAAATTGTTCAGGGCTGTCATAAACTCTGTAAGGGTCGTAGGACTTTTTTATTTTGTCCCATGCTCTCACCTTTTTCCTTTCCAAGAAGAATCTGCCATAATATTTCCCAGATTAAATTTTGCCCGTGGAGTTATATGTTCTCCCCACCCAGTTTCACCTGAAAATTGAGCTAATATATACTCTGGTTTAACATCAAATGTTTTTCGATTCTAACTACCATGCCCCAATAAGTTTTTAAAAAATCTATTTGCTTTTTACCTTTAGCCCCTTCTTTAATCGCTGCTTTATCCGAATATTCGTTATTCGACTGAGTTCTCGCATTAACATCACCAGCTACAACATTCGCCATTCCAACAATTGCATTCACTCCAGCTAAAGCCGTTTTTTGAAGCATTTGGATTGTTTGTTATTTAGTATTATCTGTACTGGATTTTTCAGCATCAAGTGTTGCTTGAGCTTCTTTATTACCAATAAAGCTAGACCCTTTGCGACAGTGCGCCTGATTCAATCTAATCCATTTAACTTGTTTAAGAAACCTACTAAGCCACAATCTTATTAATCAAGCTCAGATCGATAGAGTCTTATTGGGAATTGAAGTTTAAGAACATGATTTGAAATGTTACAATGATTTTTGATAAAATTATCCTATGTATGTTTTTGATATTATTAAATTTTTTATTTAAATGTGCTATTATTAATGATAATAATTTATCTATAAAAGTTCTAAAAAATTTAATTTTTTGAGAAAGAAATCTCATAATAGTAGAATCTTTTAAATTTTAACAGTTGATTGTTTTACTAAACCTGAATTATTATATCTATAAAATACGATATAGTGAATCGTAGCTCAAGCGCCATCGCTTCTCTGACTGATCAAACTTTTAATTAAAAAGGATTTTTGGTTGGAATTGCGAGATTCTTTATCTGATTATGGAAAGAAGGAATATGCATAGATTTTCAAAAATTGTGTTGATAACAAATAACTTAACTAAAAAGATTGAGCATGATCTAGAATTAAGAATGAGTTGTGATGGTGCATATACACATACTATAAATAGAAAAGATGAAAATTATAAAATTGAAGTTATGATTGATCCACCAAGTGATGTTTTAAATACTTTTAAAAATATAGCGCATGACATTAAAGATTATTTGGATGAAATTGATTATAAAGGGAAATTTGAATTTAAGTTCATTGTTTAGTGTCTGACTGGCTACATGCAAGATTTCCTATTATTATTGTAGTGAACCTATTCTATTTTTCTATCATTTTGTATGATTTACATACCCACATGACCCTCTCTTTATGAATATTTATTTGTGTTATCTTTAAAATAAATGCCAATGAGCATTATGGTCATCAGTGAGTATTGAATATTTCAAAATCGCTTTTTTTTTAATAGTGTTTAAAATAACCAAAAAAAATCGAGTTCTATTATTTTAAATAAAATAGTATATATATCAATATTTTATTTAGTTTTTATATGCATAATATGAGATAAATTTAGAATAGAAAATGTGAGGGTTGTGAATCTATAAAGATTGATGATTTAGCTTTTTTGGCACAAAATCTTTGATTTTTCTAGTTTAAATAATGAGGCTGTTACATAAAGTTGACGATACATATATGAAGATTTACCAAAAGGTAAAATATTTTATTTGAATGTTAATATGAATTGTGTAAAATTTAATCAGTGAAGAAGGTTGTGCTTTTCACTTTGACTTGCTATCTAAGTCTTTAATCAACCCACCTTTTTTAGGTGGGTTGATTAATTTTATGTTAGACAATAAACAATCGGTTTCTGACTTCTACTTAAAAATATGAAATAAGATGAATTGTTCTATTTATTTCAAAAATATTGTGTGTTTAATGTGATTTTTATCACGTTATTTTTGGAGGGAGTCAATATTAGGAATTGCTATCGTAAATTGTTGAGCTGGTTTTTTAGCTTTAGCTGATAAAGTATTAAATAATGCACCATAGGGACGAATTATGAGAGTAAGTTTTTGATTAAAATTTATACCAAGGTATAGATTGTTTATTCCAGGATTTAAATGTACATTCAAGACCACATTTTTTAATTCAAACATTATGAATATTTGTATAGGTGGACCTTGGCACGGAAGTAAGCTGCTAGGACATGATAATAAAAAGTCTTTTAAAGTAAAAGCTAACCAGTCAGACTCAGTAACAAACTATTCGAAAAGAAAGATTAAGTTTAAAAACGAGTTTTATATTTTTTGGGTAGCTGATGAGTTGATGATATTAGATGAGAATGAAATTATTAAAACTTATTTACTAAAGAACTAAATATTATTGTTTAAATATACTTTAGATATAAAAAAGGCGCAAATGTGCCTTTTTTATATCAGTCAGCTTTGCCTTGGAATATTTGGTTTAAAGTCAGATATCTATAATTTAGGATAATCTATGAATTCTCTTATTTTTATTATTTGGTAGTTAATTTTGGCTTAGTTGCACAAAGCTATCTCTAAAGGCTCATTCAGCAATATAACTCTTAGATGAATGAGTCTGCATCCAAAATATATCGTATAACGAATTGGTTTCCTTACATGAGCAGTATACTGCGAAGATTTAAATTAATTGTGGCAATATCACTATTTGGTTTGATTCCAATTACTCAGCGCTATGCACAATCAATACACAAACAAGGACGAAATCAAACCTACTCAGATAAAGCGATTCAGTACTGTTTAATAATTAAATCTCTCTTTCGTTTAACTTTACGAATAACCACAGGATTTGTTCAAAGTCTCGTTCGTCTTTGCAGATTAGACTGGACTGCACCAAATTATTCAACCCTTTTTGGAAGACAAAAGTATACTGATATTGCAATTAGCTTAGAACAAAGCAGAGATGGGCTTCACCTATGAGTTGACTCTACAGGTATGAAATTTTTAGTTGAAGGAGAATGGAAGCGTAAAAAACCTTAGCCTGAATATTGTCGACAATGGTGTAAACTCCACATTGGTATTGATACTAAAACATTGTAAATACGTGCTGTTCAGCTCACTACAAATATCGTGGGAGATTCAAAAGTATTCAGGGATTTACTTGATTAAATTCCAAAAATAAACATATAGATTCCAACTATGCGGATGGAGCTTATGACAAAAAATACTGTTGATAGGTGATTTCAGATAGACATACACGTTCTATCGTTCTGTCGAGAAAAAATGCAAAGCCTTGGAAAGATACAAAAGCTCATACATTAAAGAGAAAACAACAACTAAGAACGATTAAGTATTTGGGGAGGACAATGTGGGAAAATTGGTCAGGCTATCATCTTCGAAGTTTGGTTGAAACCAAGATGCACTGAATTAGGTTATTAGGAGATAAATTATCAGCAAAGTACTTTTTAAGTCAGGTCAATGAAGTGCATACGAGAATTGCAGTTTCGAATAAATTCACTGAAATAGGTAGACCTTATACCCCAGTTGTATCTTAAATTTGAGTTGATTAGGCTAGTTTTAGCTTTGCAATCTTTTTGCAATCGAAAGGTTAATTTTAACAAATGGTAAAAAATAAATTATAAGTTATTTAAATTATTTGATATTTTAAATGATTTATTGTATAAAAAAGAAACAACAATAAAGTGGAGGTGAAATCATGATACACAAATCAATAAGCATTGCATTTTTCTTTTTCATGTTTGTAGCTTTAACATTACTCGTACACTTATTGGGAAATGTTCCAACTGGAATATGGCTTCCATAATAAAATTGCTGGCTGGGAAAGCTCATCTTGAGGTGAGCTTTTACCCTATGGAGGAGTTGATTTTGATTCAATTCATAAAATGTATTTTTGGCTTTCATCGCGTAATTGAAACACATTATTGTAAAGATGGTGAGTTGGAAGTTTGTCATCATTGCTTAAAAGTTGTTAAAAAATAATCGTATAGATTGATTTCAACCGAATACATGATATTTCAATATTTATACTCAATTCAAAGTTAAGTTGATCATAATATTTTTGACATTCTTTAATATGAGTTTTTTTAATGCCAAAACCAAAAATGAGTGACAATAAAATAGATTCAAATCACATGCTGTATTTTTCAATTGATCAGCTTAAAAGTTTTTTGAAGACCCAAATTCGGTTAAAAGCGGATCAAGGAGAGCTGTTTATAAGTGAATATATCACTAAAGATTTCACTCATCATGAAATAATTAATTTGGGTGAGGAATTTAAGAAAGCAGGGTATAAAGTTAAGATTAGAAATACAGGCGAAGAAAAAATATTTTCTGTTTTTTGGAATTAAATAACTGCGAGTTTTTATACTTCCAAAAATAAGAATAATTTTATTTCGACATTTTGACGATTTATATTTTATTTTTTGATAGGATTTGATTTTTAAACAGGATAGGCTTAATTAGAAAATTATTTAAATAGTTAGCTTAGTTTTATTATATCGCTTAAATACTAGTCAAAAATAAATATACAAGATCAAACTTCAACTTAACATATCTTTGATAAAGACAGTTAATAAATGCTAGCGATTGGTGTTATGAGTGAGTTGGGCATATTTCACCTGTATTGAATCACGTGCTGGAAATCTATGAGATAACCCGATAGGATTTATGATTTTTATGAGAGAAGAAAGTGAGTAATCTAGAAAATGAAAATTTAGAACAGCAATCTCAACAACAGCAAAAAGATTCTAGCGTAATGAATGATATCGTGAATTCGATCAATCCATTGGATGCTGTTGATCTGATTGTGGAAGCAGGTCGGTTGATTGTGAATACGGGTAAAGATATTGTTTCTGACATTGCCAATAACATCGATATTGATATAAGTCTTTAAAATTACTGAGCGAGTGCACCCATCTAAAATTAAGGCTTTAATTTATGAGATTAAACTTCTTTGCATATGACATTTAAATCAATGATGAAAAAATTTGTCTTGGCGTTTCTTATATTGAATTCGAAGTTTAGCTTTGCTGATCCAATAAAACCAACTTTTCTTGAAGAAAAATTAGATATTAAAAAGTTTAAAAAAGAGCTAGATGATAAGCATACATCTAAAATTAAAAAATCCCTTTTTCTTGTAAAAAGAGAGCCAGAATTGGACCAATTTAAATATAAAGCAGTTATGTTGAGAATTGCTAAGGATAGGCAGGGTAATTCTTTTAAATATATGAAAATGATCACTTATCTAGACTGTGATGAAAATAAAACCTATACATATTTGTCATTTTATGATGAAAATGGTATTACGCATGGTATTGGTTCGTCTAATGGCGATCTTCCTCAAGATAGTCCATTAAGAAAACAAGTCTGTATCAATGAATGATGGTGAATAGCTGTAAAACATGCTTATTTTATGTTTTAAATTGACACATTTCACGTTATTTAGTAAAACTGTGATTGTTAATTCATTATAGTGAATAAACATACAATAATCCTTAATCAGCGCAAAAATTAAGGGGAAGCCTCACAGTGATGTGGGGCTTTTTTATTTGAATGATTTATTCCAAGCGGCGTTTGCAATCATCAGTGAGTATATGTCTGTGATTTTGTTTAAATCTAATAGAGATGATGTTCTGCTTTAAAACGTTCTAGATTCCGAAGCGCATCTTGGTAACGTGAGCGTACTTGACTGCTATTGCTTCGGAGGTCAGATAATTTCTTTTTATAGTCATCACGATCTTTGTTAGACAGGTCTTTACTGTCTAATTTTCCAAGATAGTAATCTATATTATTCTGTGAAGTATTAAATTCTGTATTCGCATAGTAAAAGTTACTGGCGACTTGAAAATAATGACGTAAGGATTCGCGTTTCTCTGCCGGGCAAACCCGAAAATTACCGCGCCCCTCTAAAGCTTCGTAAAAGATATTTTCAGGTTGGCAGTAAGCCCCTAAACCTTTTAGATAACCCATTTCATAAAGATTTTGACTAGGAATAATATTGGCTTTTTTACAAGAAGAATAGTATTTATCTATATGGGATTTATTTCCAGCAGCGCCATCTTTTTCACCAACGTTAAACCAATTCGCAGTTTTACATTGTTCAACACTCATTGCAGCACAACCAGAAAGTAAAACCATAAAAGTAGATAAAATTACTATAAGTTTCATGAAAAATTCTTCCAAACGATTTTTGAATTACTTTTTAAAAAATGATTTTATCATGACAAGATCAATAATTTCCTGATCATTAATGTGGTACTACATGAAAAGTGCATTTAAATTCTTAAAAATACAAAAGATTTTTTATCTTGATTCTGCAGTTATTGCCGATATCGTATTCTAACTTTGGCGTATCTTCAGCTTGCGCATAATATTTGTATCGCAGTTGATCGATATAAACTTAGGGATTCCATCTCCAAAAGAGCAGATCTGCCAAATTCATAACTTAATTTAAAAATAGTTGATGGATAGTTAAATTTAATTGGTTGATAATTTGTTCAGATTTCTTTAAAAAACAGGACCTTTTATCTAAAAATTACGGGGATTAAAGCAAGACTACAATTCGAGAACATAGACAGCCGTTGAGCTAAGTACAGTCACGATTACACAGAAATTTATCGTTACTTTTTTAATTTCATAAAACTTATATACTATGATTTTATAGTTAAATTTACATTGATCTTTAAAGTGGCTTAATTCTAATGTTTGGGAAGATCGTTTTTATTGTATCGGTAGTCTTATCCATAGTTTTTTTTGTTCTAGGTTTAATCGAAGCTATTGTTGAGTTTATCGTTATTGGATGCCTCGGTTTTATAGCATCTGGCTTGGTTTTTAAACAAATGAAAATATCATTCAAGCAGAGTGACGACTAATTTTGTGGTTTTAAACAATAGCGCTTCTGGCTATTTTATTTTCACAATGATATGGCGGCGTTGAGTGAATGTTAAAAATCCAAAGTAAATTTTTGAATTGAAGTCTTTTTCAGATTTCTCTTCTACTATTTGTCAATCAAAAGAGAGCAGATAAAATTATAAACTTAGCTAAAGGTTTAGATATGATTCGATCAAGTGGAATATTGTGATCTGAAATAGAGTGTAAGCGTTGGTAAAGCGCTAAGCTAACGAAATTTAAAAATTTGATAAAACCCTCATAAGAGGGTTTTTTGTATGTAAAGGTGCTGAAAAACAGTAAAAAAATTACATATTATTATAATAATATAATATTTTATTATCATTTTATGATATTTTTATGTTGTTATAGAGCGTTATAAATCTATATAAATCATCTTATATTAAATAAAGGGGTTAAAAATAATGGCTAAAATTGACTTAAATCCATTAGCGGAAATTGATGGATTCACAGCAGCAGCACTTGTAGACTATACCAGTGGATTATCACTTGCCGCTCAAGGAACGGGGATCGATTTAGAACTTGCTGCTGCGGGAAATACGGAAGTTTTGAGAGCAAAAATTAAAACAGCAAAAGCATTAAATTTGCAAGATACGATTGATGATGTTTTGATCACACTTGGGAAGCAATACCATTTATTACGACCACTTGAAAAGAATAGCGATTTATTTTTATATCTGGTATTAGATCGCCAAAAATCGAACTTAGCGATGGCAAGACATGAGCTTCGTATTTTTGAAAAAGAGTTAGATTTTTCTTAAAACATTGATTGGCTATTATATTTGATACGATGTAATAGCCATTTTAAGTCATCAATACTAAGAAATTAGAAAATATATTTAACATATAAATACAGCCCGAATATAGGTTATCTAAAGACGTTGAAACTTGAGTGAAATAGTCGACTTAAGTCTATGAATGTAAAGTTATAAATATGAATACTATAAAATAAAAAAATATCATTGAAAATCTCATAAATGTTATTAGAATTCTATTTCTAAATAAATTAAGAGATTGGGGATATGGAAAATAAAACAGCAAGATTAACTATTTTGATAGACCCGAACAAAAAGGAAGCTTTTGAAGAATTGTGCAATCGTCAAGATCTAAAGCCTTCACAAGTGGTTCGCCAACTAATTCGTGAGTATTTAGAAAAGCATGGTGTAGATTACGCAACGAAACCTAATTTACCCAAAAAGTAAGAATTTTAGTTTATCTATTTTATCAATAAATAGGACTATGCTTTTTTGGGGAAAAGTGTGTCTTATTAATATTGAATTAGAAGAAATTGAGTAAAATTGATCAAAAACGTTGCACTAATTATTGAAGATTCTGATATTTATAAATTTTTAATGTATTTGATTCTTTAAATCTGACCAATTTGAGCTTGATGATATTCAGTAAATAAGTAAAAGAGAGCTTACAAGCATTTTATGGCTTGTAAGCTTTCTTTTTTGTAGAAAAAGAAAGCTATAAAAAGGACATTTAAAAAGAAATTTTTGAATTCAATTTTACAAAACTACTTCTTGAATTTGGTCTTTAAAAAAATACTTTTCATGTATTTTAGATTAAGAGTATTTGCATAAATTTACCTCAAGTTAAAAATATATAAATGATAATTATTATTATTAGTAATTGCATTTGAAGTTTTGCTCAAATACAATACACAACAATTCTTTCACAATTCCTCCGTATTTAAGTTGCGTATTAACATGAATAAACAATTAAGATTCCAGACACTGTCAATTTCAATACTCACCGCAATGTCAATTTCCGCATATGCAAAAGATACTTCTGAAGATGCGACAAAATTAAAAACAATTGTGGTGACTGCGAGTAGTCAAGCTGTAGATGTTAAAGAAGCACCAGCAAGTATTAGTGTTATTACAAGCGAAGATATCGAAAAACAACCAGTGGGGAGTCTTGGAGAATTATTAAGTAAAGTCCCGGGGGTAACGGGTGGAATTAGTCCCTCAGGCGAAGGTTCTAAGATTAAATTACGTGGTTTACCAGATAATTACACGCTGATTTTAGTTGATGGCAAACGCATCGGGTCTTCAAGAGATACAAATTATCGTCCAGATTTAGGTCGACAGGATTTAAATTGGATTACTCCTGATATGATTGAAAGAATTGAAGTTGTCCGCGGTCCAATGTCTTCTTTGTATGGTTCAGATGCAATGGGGGGAGTAATTAATATTATTACCAAGAAAATTCCTAGTGTTTGGGGTGGTAATGTTACGTTAAATTATACTCAGCCAACGACCTCTTCTGATTTAGGTACATCTTTACAAACAGGCATCATGGCTGCTGGCCCATTAACGGATACCTTAGGTCTGCGCTTGACAGCAGGGATGACTGAACGAGAGGCAGATAAAAAATATAAAGCAGGAAATGGGACCACAGGTTCTCAAGATCAAAACTACAATGCGATGTTGCATTATCAGCCAACAGATAAACACTCACTCAGTTTTGAAGCTGGGCATAGTATTCAAAAGAATGAAAAGGGTTCTCAAATTAACGCCACAACAGGTGCTGAGCAGGAGACCAGTTGGGGCGCAAATAAATTAGAACATAACTCATATAGCATATCGCATGATGGCGAGTGGGCAATTGGTAAATCTAAATTAAGTGCATATTACAATGACTATGATTCAAGTGTGCTTGGTTCTAAAACTAAATCAGATGAAATGATTGTTGAAGGTAGTTTAACCATGCCATTTGAGGCAATGTTTAAGCAAGTCTTAACTGTTGGCGGTCAATGGAAAAAACAAGAATTAACCAATACTGACACGATTGGCACTCTTCCAGGAGGGAGTTGGGATGGGAAAAGTTATACCGATCCTACAGTGAATAATAAGAATTGGGCATTATTTTTTGAAGACAATATTTCATTGTTGGATGATTTGACATTAACCGTAGGGAATCGTTTAGATCATGATGATAAATACGGTGCACATCATAGTCCAAGAGGTTATTTAGTTTATAGTCTAACAGATGATCTGGTAATTAAAGGTGGGGTCGCAAAAGGCTTTAGAGCACCAACAGTGAAAGAATCATCTCCTGGTGGAGCTACTCAGTCTGGCGGGAATGGCTGTAATGGTTTAAAAGGTAAAACTTGGTATGACAGTAAGCAAAAACCAGATACCTATACAGGCGGTGGTTGCTATATGACAGGTAATCCCAACTTAAAACCTGAAGAAAGCACAAACTATGAAATTGGTGTGAATTATACTGGTTTTGGTGCGGACTTAGGTTTGACACTTTTCCATACAGATTTTAAAAATAAAATCGCTTATTCACCATTAGGTCACGAAGGTGGTATTTGGTTTACCCGTAATGAAAATATTCAAAAAGCAGTAACACGTGGTATCGAAATGGTTGTAAATTTCCCAGTTTTAGATAATCTAAAATGGAATAATAATGCTACCTATTTCCTAAAAGCAAAAAATGAAGATACTGGTGCAACTTTACTGACTACTTCAAAATTAACAGTGAATTCCGCATTAAATTGGCAGCCAACAGATCCACTCAATGTAGAGTTGTCCGCACAATATTTGGGTAAACAATATTTGACCGATAAAGGCGCTACCCCTACGATGCAAAAACCACATACGATCGTAAATCTAGCAAGTAATTATCAAGTCAATGATAAGCTTATTGTACGTGGCGGTTTTACTAATTTACTTGATAAAAAGTTGTCAAATGGTAGAGATGCATACTTCGTTGAACGTCAAAAAGTATTTGTAGGTGCAACCTTTAAATTTTAATCAATTATATTGAAGTGAAGACAGACTTCACTTCAATAATAGATCATGTGTTAAAAAACCATCTGCGGATGGTTTTTTTGCTATGCTTTTTTATTCATATCAAAAATTTACCCTAATATTTTTTTACACTCTTATAGTTTAATAAAATCAAGTGATTATATATGTTGTAAAAAACTTTGGTATTTTATGATTTTTATAATTAACTTGCTGTTATCAGAGTGTTTTTTGATTTAAAATTATTGTTCACTGCCATATAGGCAGCTTAGAAAGATGTGGAGATTGTTTTGAAATCCTATCAATCGTTCACTGCCATATAGGCAGCTTAGAAAACACTGGGTGGGCAAATTATCAAGCTAATAAAGTTCACTGCCATATAGGCAGCTTAGAAAAATTTAAATCTGTTCTGTGAGGTTATGCACTAGTTCACTGCCATATAGGCAGCTTAGAAAAACGCCTGAAACAGAACCAACAGGCGGTACTAGTTCACTGCCATATAGGCAGCTTAGAAAAAGAGCAACTTACAGTTAAGCCGCTGACAGGTGTTCACTGCCATATAGGCAGCTTAGAAAAAGTGAAAATAGCACATTCATGGAACATGAGGGTTCACTGCCATATAGGCAGCTTAGAAAGTGAGAATCAGTACCACCATCAGAGCTTTTATGTTCACTGCCATATAGGCAGCTTAGAAATATAATAAGAATTGCTAACCGTTAAATTATTTGTTCACTGCCATATAGGCAGCTTAGAAAATCAAGGTCATGCCTTCATTTGATTGCCATTGGTTCATTGCCATATAGGCAGCTTAGAAAATTTACGATTCTCATTAAACTGATACTCTTGTGTTCACTGCCATATAGGTAGATTAAAAATCAATAGATGAGCAATAGATGATGTTGACTGCTAGTTAATTGAGAATTTTATTTTGTGTATTTTAAGCAGTGATAATTTTATCAGTAGAGAAAGCCACCTTAGCGATAACTTTCTCTGATTAAACCTATTAATTTATTTTAATTTAAATCAATATTTAGCCAGTTATAAATAGGTTTTAGTATTACCACTCGTATTTTAAGCCCACTCTAAAATTAGTCGGTGCACCATAATAGCTATTGGTTGTCGCTAAATGATATTTTTCATTAAACAGGTTGTTGATATTCAGATTCAGCAATAAATTTTCATTGATTTTATAACGTGCCATTAAATCAACCAAAGTATAACTGTTCTGGGTAAAACGAGTCTTTACAGGGAGGGTTATATCTGAATAAATATCACTTTGCCAACGTAGACCGCCACCTATTGTCAGAGCCTTATCAAAGTAAGGCAGAGTATAGGTGGTAAATAATTTAGCAGTATTATTTGGTATGTTGGTGTTTATACTATTACCTTGACTGTTTTTCGACAAATTTCGAGTAAAACTTCCTGAAACTTGCCATAACTCATTGAGTTTTCCTGTGGCTTCTACTTCAAGACCGCGGCTCTTTGTTCCCGATTCTGCTGTATATGCTTGAGATCCATCAGGAGCTATGTGAGAGTTATCTGCTTGTTCAGGGACAGCGACTGCAAAATTATCTTCTTTAGTTTGATAAACAGCAGCACCTATATTCAATTGATTATCGAAAAATTCACCTTTAATGCCTACTTCTGTACTGTTGCCGACAAGTGGGTCTAAATAATCTCCCTTAACTGTCTTTTTATCCTGAGGAGAAAAAATATTGGTATAACTGGCATATGTTGTCCAATTGTCAGTTAAATCATAGCTAAGCCCTACATACGGGATGACTTCACCAGTCTCTTTATGGGTTTTGATATCTGTTGTATTTTTAGCATTATCATGATTTACAGCAACACGTTTCCAGTCTTCAACGCGCGTACCTAAAATAATCGCTGCCTTGTCTGATGGCTTTAAACGAACTGCACCAAATATAGAACGACTACTATCATTTCCACTATACCAGCCGTCAATTATCGTTTCAGGTCGACTTGGTGTATGACCATCCCAAGTGAAAATATTGTCTAATTTTCCATTCCAAGACATTCCATTATTCCAACCCGAGTAGGTAGGACGTTGATTTTCACTTTTGGTATAGGTTGTACCTAAAACAACTTCATGGGTTTGATTGAATAGATTAAAAGAACCATTCAGCGTTAAATTAAATAAGTTTTGTGTTGGTTCATAATCCCAGCGTGTCGCATAAATTAAAGCACCTTTTCCAGTTTGTTTATCTATTCCTGAACTATTATATGCATAACCGACCACTTCGTCAGACGACGTCTCAGTTCGAGATACCGTCCCTTTGATTTTCCAGTTATCGTTAAATTTATGTTCAATATCTGCAAAATAACCAGTCGTTGATCGGTCTGAATACGTCCAACCTGCAGCTGCTGAATCAGAGCGTGACCATTCAATCTGTGAACCATCCGTATAATATGAAGGTAAACCTCCACGAGCAATGCCTGAAATATCAATTTTTTGATAGCTAATTCCAAAACTTGCTTTGGTTCGATCAGTTAAATCAGCTTCAAGTACGCCATATGCAACTTTACGTTCTTCCGCATAACGGTCTATATAAGAGTCGCCATCTTGATAAGCTAGTACGGCACGACCACGGATATTCCCAGACTGATTCAGTGGTGATGAAACATCGATATCTGTTCTATAGGTATCCCACGATCCAGCACTAGAGCTTATAGAAGCTTTAAAGTCTTGTAATGGTTTTTTTCGAACCATATTAATACTAGCACTGGCTGAACCAGCACCAGTCATCAAACCATTAGCACCCCGAACAATCTCAATTCTGTCAAAAAGTGCAGTATCTTGACTTTGAAAAATGTTGGAATATGAATTCAGTAATTTCACACCATCTAATAAATAGTTGTCTACAGTTTGACCTCTTGCATAAATTGGTGAGTTATCTGAGCCAATATTTCCACCTTGATTGATTGTTAATCCAGCAGCTTGCGTTACGACATCTGTTAATTGTGTTAAGTTTTGATCCTCCATTTGCTGACGTGTGATTACACTGACCAATTGAGGTGTTTCTTTTAGGCTGAGTGCTAAGCCTGTTGATGCAGTGGTAGCTTTTGCGGTATATAAACCTGAGTCTTCAGTTGTCAGGCTATTTGTATTATTGACAGATACAGTGATGGTAGGGAGCTGAGTAGAATTTTGTTCTTGACCATCAGATGTACTTATTGCTGAGAATACAGATCCATTTACTAGAAAAATAGATCCGCCCCAGAGTGCTGTACGAATTGCAATCGCTAAAGCATCTTTAGTTTGATGTTCCTTCATTAGATTCTCGTATGAGTAATATTCATTTACTTAGTCGTTTTTGTTTTAAAAAAAGCTCATTTTTTATTATTTAAACACTGGATATGTATTTAGTTGCAACAACATTAGCTAACAGAAGTGAATAAAATAGGGAGTATTAAAAGAGCAAATATTTTTTAACTATTTGTTTTGCCAATAGGTTGATTTCAAAAGGCTGGGGTAAGTGTTGTAATATAACCTATTGAATTTATATATTTAATTTTAATTTACTAAATTGTTTTATACGTAAAAATGATGATTAATTAAATGTTGTACTATAGATACTAGAGCAGGCGTGAAAAGCTTGTTTAATATCTCTTTTAACGGTGGCTTCAGAAATATTAAGTTTTTCGCCAATAGATCGGTAAGTCATATCTTCCATCTGTGATAATAAAAAAACCTGTGCAACCCGGTCGGGGAGCATTTCTAGCGTTTGATGAACTTGGTATAAACTTTCCTGAATACATATTTTATGTTCTACAGATGGGTGACTATCCTGAGGTGTATGTATTAGTGCATCTAAATATAAGCGCTCAATTTGCTGATGGCGCCAATGATCAATAATCACGTGTTTGGCAATCCCCAATAACCATGCTTTGGGTTCTTTAATATTTTCAAAACTATAGTTACTTTTTAATGCACGATAAAAAACTTCCTGACTTAGATCTTCGGAGTGGTGATGGTTGTGAAGTTTATGTTTGAACCACAGAAGTAAAGTATTTTGATGGTCTTGATAAATATGATCAAACCACTGTTGCTTTTGTACGTTCAAATTCATTAGATTTGCCTGTTTAATAAGCGAACAACACACAGTTATGCTAAGGTGGGGAAAGTGTTGAAAATAATGATAGTGATAATGATTATTAAATGCAATAATAAAACTTACAAAATGCAACATGAATAATTGAGTTGTTTTGAACCTTCTTTCACCTTAATTATTAATGAGATGAATAATTAATAAATGTGAGATTTCACTTTATTTGGTTCGTAATTGTAAATTTTGATCGTTCTACGAATGTATGAATAAGAGTTCTTATGAGTAAGCCATCTGTAAATGTAAACCTCAAAAAAAGTTTTATTGGCCGTAAATTTAAATATTTAATTGGATTTATACTGCTGATTATTTTCGGACTAGCAGGCTTCTATTGGAAAAAAACCTCATCCAAACCCGCAGAGGAATATAGCCAATGGAGTAAACCTGTACCCGTGCGAACTGTGCCAGTACAACGACAAGATTTACAGGTTGACATCAAAGCAATTGGTACAGTCATTCCTACACATATTGTGAATGTACAAAGTCAGGTTTCTGGGGTTTTACAGCAGATTTATTTTAAAGAAGGGCAAACCGTAAAAAAGGGTCAGCTCCTTGCACAAATTGATCCCGCACCATTCCAAGTCGTGCTTGCACAGGCAGAAGGAACACGACAACAGAACTTAGCACAATTGCAAAATGCTGAAACAGAGTTGAAACGTTATCAATTATTGTTTAAACAAGATTCAATTGCGAAACAACAAGTAGAACAACAACTCGCTCTGGTCAATCAACTCAAAGGACAGATACAAGCGAACAAGGCGCAAGTGGATGCCGCAAAACTACAGTTGTCTTATACTAAAATTTATTCACCTATTGATGGGCGGGTTGGATTTAGACAAAAAGATGCTGGTAACCTGATTCAAGCCAATGAAAGTGCTGGTTTAGTTAGTATTGCTCAAGTTCATCCAATTTTTGTGCAATTTGCCGTGGCAGAAAACTACTTAGCAAAACTGCGTCAATCCTTAAAAAAGGGAGACAAGGTGCTGGTAAGTGCTTGGGATAAAACAGAACAAAAACAACTTGCGCTGGGCCATGTACAAGCAATAGATAACCAGATTGATGTCAGTACAGGGACTTTAAAAATAAAAGCAATTTTTGATAATTATGATGATGTTTTATTTCCAAATCAGTTTGTCAATGTGCATTTAAATACTCAAACCATTCAAAATGCACTCAGCATCCCTAATGATGCTGTACAACATGGCGCAAAAGGCAGCTATGTTTATATCATCAATCCGCAAAACAAAGCCGAAATTCGGATGCTAAAACTGGGCATGACCTCGAATGGTCAAATTGAAGTTTTAGACGGATTAAAGGGTAGCGAAAAGGTCGTACTTGAAGGAATTGATCGTCTTTCGGAAGGCAAAGAAGTTCAAATTGTTGTAGAGAATCAACAGCCAATTTCTACGGCCAAGCCAACTGCTGGATAAATCATGAATATTTCACGGTTCTTTATTTTACGTCCAGTCGCAACCACATTATTGATGTTAGCACTATTGTTAAGTGGCTTCTTGGTTTGGCGATTGTTACCTGTCTCTGCTTTGCCACAGGTCGATTATCCAATTATTCAAGTCTATACTTTTCAACCTGGCGCCAATCCCGATACAGTACAACGTACAATCACCGCACCACTCGAACGAGAAATGGGCAAAATTGCGGGTTTAAAACAAATGTCTTCCAGTAGTTCAGTGGGGGCATCCGTCATTACCTTGCAGTTTGAACTGAGCGCAGAGCTTGGTGTCGTTGAACAAGAAGTACAGTCAGCACTCAGTACCGCCAGCAGTAAATTACCCAATGATCTACCAGCACCACCGGTTTACCGTAAAGTAAATCCTGCTGATGTTCCTGTGATTACCCTTGCCATCAGCTCAGAAACTTTACCTTTAACCACTGTCTACGACATGGTGGATACCCGAGTTGCACAAAAGCTTTCTCAGCTTTCAGGTGTCGGGATGGTGAGCCTTGCAGGGGGGCAACGTCCAGCAATACGCGTGCAAATGAATGCTATGGCACTTGCTGCTTATAAAATGAGTGCTGAGGATGTACGCTCCGCAATTAATTCTGCCAATGCGAATCAACCCAAAGGAAGCTTTGATGGTCCATATCGCACCACAATGTTGGATGCCAATGATCAGATTCGTTCGATTGCAGATTATGAAAATTTAATCTTACGCTGGAACAATGGTGCTCCGATACGTCTGAAAGATGTGGCAAAAGTCATCGAAGGTAGTGAAGACCGCTATATGGCTGCATGGGCAGATAGTCAATCTGCAATCTTAGTCAATGTGCAGCGTCAACCAAATGCCAATGTGATTCAAGTTGCAGATCAGATTAAACAGATATTGCCTGAACTACAAAAGAATCTGCCTGAAAATGTCGAAATTCGGGTGTTAACAGATCGAACAGAGAGTATTCGTAGTTCCATTGATGATGTGCAAAAAGAATTGGTTTTTGCCGTATGTTTGGTGGTGATGGTCACTTTTCTCTTTTTAAGAAATTTATCTGCAACCGTAATTCCAAGTATTGCAGTGCCACTGTCGATTGTTGGTACCTTTGTTGTGATGTATTTTTTAGGCTTCTCGGTCAACAATTTGACCTTAATGGCGCTCACCATTGCGACAGGATTTGTAGTCGATGACGCAATTGTGATGTTGGAAAATATTGCACGACATCGTGAGGCAGGAGAAAGTTTATTACAAGCAGCACTCAAAGGGTCTAAGGAAATAGCTTTTACTTTGATTTCCCTGACGATTTCTCTAATTGCTGTATTAATCCCATTACTGTTTATGGGCGATGTTGTTGGAAGACTGTTCCACGAATTTGCTGTCACTTTAGCAGCTGCAATCGCAATTTCATTGGTGGTGTCACTCACATTGACCCCGATGATGTGTGCATATTTATTAAAAAGTACCAAACATTCAAGTTCACACAGTCGCTGGAGTCTAGATCGCGTTATTCAGTATTATGGTAAAGCTTTACAGTGGGTTTTTCGGCATCAAGTGCTGACACTTTCGGTGATGTTGAGTACCGTCATTTTAGCTGGGCTGTTGTATTGGATGATTCCAAAAGGTTTTTTCCCTGTACAGGACAGCGGTGTCATACAAGTGGTCACTCAAGCACCCGATGATATTTCATTCCACGCTATGAGTGAGCGTCAACAAGCACTTGCAGGTCAGATCCTAAAAGATCCTGCTGTGGAAAGTTTGTCTTCATTTATCGGTATAGATACCAATAACCCAAAACTAAGTAATGGGCGTATTTTAATTAATTTGAAGCCGCATGCTGAAAGAGACCGTGTAGATCAGATCATGGCTCGTCTACGAGAACAGTTCGCTCAAGTTAAAGGGATTCAAGGTTGGATGCAACCCGTACAAGAGCTGAGCATTGAAGATAAAATCAGTCGAACTCAATATCAACTCAGTATAAGCGCTGCTAAAACGACAGATTTAGCACAATGGACTCCTGTATTTGTTGATGCTTTACGGCAACAACCTGAATTTGCAGAGGTGACCAGTGAAGACGGTGGGCAAGGCTTACAGGCATTTATTGATGTCAATCGAGATGCCGCAGCACGTTTAGGTTTAAACATTGAAGATATCAGTTTAGCTTTACAAAATTTATTTGCGCAGCGCCAGATTGCGACTTTATACACGCAATCCAATCAATATCGTATTGTTTTGGAACTTGACCCAACATTCACTCAAGGTATAGATGCTCTAGGGCAAACCTATATTCATAATAAAAGTGGAGAGCCGATATTACTCAGTTCTGTTGCCAATATTGTGCAAAAACGCGTGCCTATTATTCTGCAACAGCAATCACAATTTCCAGCCAGTGGGGTATCTTTTAATCTTGCATCAGGGGTCGCGCTCGGGGATGCGATCAAAGCGATTGATCGCGTACAACAGCGTCTAAATCTACCAACAGAAGTAAAGGTGAAACTACAAGGTGCAGCCGCTGCTTATGAGAACTCACAACAACATACTTTCTGGTTGGTGATTGCAGCAATAGTGACCATGTACATTGTGTTAGGCATTCTGTACGAAAGTTTTATTCATCCGATAACTATTCTTTCTACTTTGCCTTCTGCTGCAATTGGTGCTTTGTTGGCATTGTTTTTGGTCAATCGGCCATTGGACATGATTGCCTTGATTGGGATCATTTTATTGATTGGTCTGGTCAAGAAAAATGGCATCATGATGGTGGATTTTGCTTTGGCTGCACAACGTCATGAAGGATTGTCACCACAGCAAGCGATTTATCAAGCCGCATTGATGCGTTTTCGCCCAATTTTAATGACCACACTCGCGGCGCTGGTTGGGGCAATCCCATTGATGCTTGCGTCAGGTTCAGGCGCAGAATTACGTCAGCCTCTCGGGGTCGTCATGGTGGGTGGTCTGATTTTAAGTCAAGTCCTCACGTTATTTACCACACCAGTAGTTTATTTGTTTTTTGATCGTCTGCAATATTCATTACAACACACCAATTCAGATTTAACTGTAGATGATTTCCCCCCAGATCATGATACGACAAGGAGAGAGTTTTGACCTTTCTCTCGACCTTTATTCATCGACCTGTTGCCAGTATTTTACTTGGGATCGCAATTGTATTATTGGGTATATTGGCCTATTTTCGCTTACCTGTAGCCGCTTTACCACAGGCAGATATTCCAACGATTGTGGTGCGAGCAAGTTTACCTGGTGCAAGTCCTGAAAGCATGTCTGCCACTGTGGCGACGCCGTTAGAGCGTGCCATGATGGGCGTTTCAGGGGTAAAAGCGATTAATTCTTCAAGTAATCAAAGCGCAACCCAAGTGGTTTTGCATTTTGATTTAAAGACTGACATCAATGAAGCCGCCAGAGAGGTCCAAGCTGCAATCAATGTTGCGATGTCACAGTTGCCTTCTGGAATGCCAAGCCCCCCTGAATATTTCAAGATCAATCCAAGCCAGAGTTCAATTTTTTATTTGGCATTGAGTTCGGAACATCTTTCTGCGGGCAAACTCTATGAAGTTGCCAGCAATCAGCTCCAGCCAAATCTTGCGCAAATTAATGGGGTTGGTGAAGTTGTCATTGACGGGGCATCTATGCCAGCTGTGCGAATTCAACTCAATCCAAATGCCTTGATTTCACAAGGGGTGTCTTTGGAGCAAGTTCGTGAAGCGATTGTAAAAAGTAATACAGTACAAGCCTTAGGGGTAATTGA
>Ga0207655_1000924_pt1 | contig 30538 bp, 30 predicted proteins | sample KBSM44metaG_FD_184398 | JGI IMG/M metagenome (GOLD analysis project Ga0207655, IMG submission 184398) | Miscanthus rhizosphere microbial communities from Kellogg Biological Station, Michigan, USA - KBS M4-4 metaG (SPAdes) (version 2) | ecosystem: Host-associated > Plants > Roots > Rhizosphere >... | reverse complement strand
TTTGGCCGGGAGTCTGTGACGATGCGCATGGTGGTTCCATCCAGCCGCTAGTGGACCGATATTCTGAGGCAACGCCAATTAGAACGGTAGGGCATCGTAAATATGCGGGCGAAGGTCTGCTTATGGCCGAAAGCTGCCGTTAATAAGCCGACCAACAGGCGTCGCTTTGTTGGTTGGTGCGCATGGCTTACAACTCAAACAAGGGTATGGTTTTGGGCGTATCAAATCGGCCCGCACAGCGCTACCTTCAGCATCTAACAAACGTACGCTGAGGAGTCGAAACAGTGGAGACTGAACGAGGTGTTGAGGAACGGAACGGTCGATGGTCGATCGTTGCCGGACGTGCTGTATGCACTGGCTGCATGGAAAGCCAAGCGCTGGAAGACAGCGAAAGCCCCTTTCTACATGCCGACACCTGTCCAGCCAGCGATGTGGAAGGTCATCATCCATGGGCAGCGTTGCACCACATCCTTGGCAGTGCGCGTGGGTGAGCTGCCGCTTAGGCCTCGATCACTTCAATTAATACTTCACTTTATAGGTGGGTGAATCCTCCGGCCGGTTCTCCCGCCGATCGTAGATCTTGGTCGTGCTGATGTTGGCATGACCCAGCCAGGCCTGGACCTTGGCGATATCGGCTTCATGCTCCAAGGCGTTGGTGGCTGCCGTTGCTCGGAGTCCATGAACCCCAAGGCCGTCGACCTCAATCCCGGCCTTTTTCGCGTAGGCCGTGACGACGGCATAGATGCCGTTTGCCGTGATACCGGCGCCGGTCAATTTACCTCGCAGCGGCATGAACAGTGGCACCTTCCGTTCGGCCAGATGATGCTCTGAGTTTTCCAGGTACTGATGAATACGCCCGGCTGCGATCGGGTGCAACGGGAGGTATCGCACCTTGCCGCCCTTGCCGTGAACCTTCAGATGCTGAATACCGCGGCGCTCCTGAATGTCGCTCACCTGCAGCAGCGCCGCTTCTTCGCGGCGTAGCCCGTGATAAAGAAGAACAGCCAATAGCGCCCGGTCGCGTTGCCCTTTGAGCGTCGTTTCATCCGGGGCTTCGAGCAGCGCTTTGGCCTGGTGATCGCCCAATGCCGGAGTCTTGCCTTCGTTGCTTTCAATCTTCGGCCGTTTTACTCCGTGCACGGGATTGCCGCCGGCGATTGCATTGCTTTCCAGGAGATGATCAAAAAGGCTGGCCAGCGCGGCCAATTTGCGCCGGATCGTCGCTCCCGCTAAGCCGCGATGTTCTAGCTGGGCACGCCAGGCCAGAACGTGCGATCGGGTCACCACACGAAACTCATCGGCCGAAGCCAAACCGACAAATCCGCAGAAGTCTTCTAAGTCATTTTGGTAGGCGCGTCGTGTGCGAGGGTTGTCGAGGTTGGCAAACCACTCGACTGCGGCCGGCACCCGGGCCAGTGTCTGAAATTCGACTGACGTCAGCCTGCGCTGATCGTTCTGGGCGGTTTTCGTCAGTTCATGCATATCTATCTCTCTGTTGGCACAGCTACGATCACTGATGGTCATCCCAGTCACCAAAGCAACGCGCTAAGCTATCGGCGTACGCAGATCGGATAAACGGCAATAATTGGTGATAACGTATTTCTTACCTTTGTAAGCACTCGTTGCCTCTGCCGTTGGTGGGCTAATGCGCATTAAGATTTACGTTAAATCCCGGTTTATATGCCAGTATCTAGCCAGATCCCGTTGAATGACAAGATCGGACCTGCTAATTACCGGGCATGCTGACGCCTAACCTTGCTGCAAGCCGCATCAGGTTTGCTCGATCCAGGCCTAGACTTCTGGCGGCGGCCGCAGCCTTACCTCCCGTTCGCTTCAAGGCATTCTCGAGAACGGTTTTTTTTGTAAGCATCGACAGCTCCTCGGAAGTCGGTGTTCTGAGGTTGGAGCGCGAGTTCAGGGCATACATGTTCAGCCCCTACCTCCTGACGGTCCTCTAGCAGATCCAGATCTTGCACCTCCAGCGTAAGCACACTCTGTTCTCCCAACGCAGCAGTGCGTTTCTTCGCCTTTAGTGCGGCCCTCGCCATGAGGTGCTCCAGCTCTCGGACATTTCCTGTCTATGAATAGTCGACCAAAGCGCGGCGAGTGGCGTCGGAAAATCTCAGTGAAGGCACTCCTACTCTCCAGCGGTTTTCTTCAGCGAAAGCCCCTGCGAGCAGCATGATGTCTTCTCGGCGCTCTCTCAGTGAGGGGACTTTCAACGGATAGACGCTTAGGCGGTGATACAGGTCTGCGCGAAATCGACCTGCACGAACCTCTTCCACCAAATCCCGATTAGTTGCTGCAATCAAACGAGTATCGACTACGAGCGCTTTGTCAGAGCCGACCCTTTGAAGCTGGCCGCCTTGAAGCACGCGAAGCATTGTGGCCTGCACTGCCAATGGCAGCTCGCCGATATCATCTAGAAAAAGCGTTCCCGTACTTGCTACTTCAAATTTGCCAAACCTGTTTTCTATTGCATCTGAAAAGGCCCCTTTGACGTGGCCAAAAAGCTCGCTTTCAACTAAGTGCTCGGGAAGAGCCGCGCAGTTTACGGTTATGTAAGGTTTGTCTGCTCTGGCTGATAAATCATGCAGACGCTGCGCCACCAGTTCCTTACCGACCCCCGTCTGACCTGTTATCAGTACCGTGACGTCGCTTGGTGCAACCAGGTCGATTTCAGAAAGGAGCTGCTTGGAGGTGTCGCTGGTACCAATCATGGATGACTTGGTCCGGCGATCCGTCCAGGTCAAAGCTGGTCATGACGCACAAGGGGCAGGCTTTTGAACTCGCATTCAAGCACACTAATGTCTGTGGAAGGCCCTACGCAGGGTGAACGGAATGTACGTTTCGAGGTATGAACACTGTCCCGAGTGAGGCAAGCGTTTTTTTCGTGCGTGACTTTCTAAAGCTATGAGCGAGCGCTGCTTTCCAGCGAGGAATGGATGTGCTGTGGCAGGAGGTCACTTACACCTGAGCCTTTGTGTGTAATCTGCTGATGTACGCAGCCATCATTTTGCTGACAAGAAGTGCCTTCCAGACGCTTACGAATTGCCGACCCGCTACCCGAGGATGTATCTAATTGCTCAGATCAACAACTTGGCTGAACCCCGAGACTGAATCTTCAATGGTCTATAAAGATCTTTTCCCTGTAATGGAGACAGTGCTTGCGAACGGCGTTACGCTTCTCGGGGGGCTGCAATATCATAGAATTGATGGCTACCGTCCCCTGACGCTCGACCTCTACTCCCCGTCGAAGAAAGGGCCGCCTCACCCAAGGCAGTTACCCCTGCTGGTCTATATCCACGGAGGAGGTTGGAGGCGTGGTGACAGTCATCGGTGCGGCGTTTTCACTGACTTTCCCAGATTATTGGGCGATGTTGCGAGCAGAGGTTACGTTGTTGCAGCAGTGAATTATCGACTTAGTTCAGAGGCGAAATGGCCAGCGCAAATCGACGATGTCCGAACTGCCATCAGTTTTCTGCTGAATCAAGCTGATGCATTCGGTATAGATCCGCAAAGAGTCTACGCTTGGGGGGTATCAGCCGGAGCTCAGTTGGCTGCCTCGCTGGGCAATCCAACTGAATCGGTAAGTAGTCAAGATCAGCATTGTCCTGCCACGGCAAGCGTTCATGGCGTAGCGGCTTGGTATGGAGTTTTCGACTTCACCACTCTTGGAGATCAAGCGCTACAGCTGGGAATTGACATTCCAGATGATGCGCCGGAGTGGAGGCTTATAGGGGCAGAGCCTGGCCAGGATCGCACTGCTCGTTTTCGCTCAGCCAGTCCCGCTTTTCACCCCACGTGTCGAACTTCGCCGATGCTGATTTTAGCCGGGAAAAAGGATCGGAAGGTTCCATATTTTCAAAGCGTGCAAATGAAGGACGCGCTTGATCGTGTGGGTGTGCCAAATTTTTTATATATATATGAGGAAGTAGGGCACAGCTTCATCTGCGAAGATAACCCTGCTGAGACTAATCGAGTCAATCTATTGGCAATTAATCAGACTATTGATTTTTTCGATGCTTTGGCCTTGTAGTGTCGACTGAGCAGCATTTGTGCCCAACATTAACAGCCAGCGCAGGCGTCGCCTGAGCTGGTGTCGCTATGTGCAAAGCATGGTCGCATGCTTAATGCTGAGGGCCCAACTCAGGGCGTCGGTGCGATTGACCAGTTACTACGCCATTCTTCGGCACCGCGCTTCTGATGCGCAGTGTGTCAATCAGTCAGACGCTTCTGAGCCTAATGGGGTCGATGTGGGTATCTGCCATTCAGGCTTTTTATCATTCTGACTGTCGAAATTACGCCGTGCCTTGCGGAAATCCTCAACGTTTTCGACAACCCACGTCCAGATGGGGGACATGCGGATCAACAGTTCCATACCCAGCGGCGTCAGCTCATACTCGACACGTGGGGGGATTTCACCAAACTCCCGCCGACTCACTAATCCATCCCGCTCCATGGCGCGCAACGTCTTGGTCAACATCCGCTGAGTCACCCCGGTCATCTGCCGTTTTATTTCGGCATGGCGCATTGTGCCGTACACCCCTAGGGCATGCAGGATGCCTAATGACCAGCGACTGCCTGCGTGAGCAAGCACTTCCCGTCTAACGCCATCATCGTCTTCTCTAAGAGTTCGGCAGATTGTCTCAGCCTGGCTGAGAGCCTCCTGACTGGACATTTCGTTGTCTGGTATCACAGGTGTGCCTTCTTACAAGCGTTGCCTAATCGTGCAAGCATTTGTTCATCTTACAGGCAACAGGTCTCAGGAGAAATCATGACCGAAGTGACCCAGCTTTCCCCCCAATCCATTCTCGTTCTAGGCGCCGGTGAGCTAGGACTGCCGGTTTTGCGCAACCTGGCGCGGGTAGCAAAGCGTGCGCCAGGTTCCACAATCAGCGTCCTCCTCAGGGACTCGACCATCAACACTCAAATTTCTGAGAAAAAGGTTGAAATCGATGAGCTTCGGACCCTGGGCATCCAGATGGTAGCCGCAGACCTCGTGAATGACTCGATTGATCAGTTGGCTGAGGTATTCGCACGCTTCGATACCGTAATCGGTTGTGCAGGCATGGTTGCAGGCCGGGAAACCCCAATGAAGCTGGCTACTGCTGCCCTTAAGTCCGGTGTGAAGCGATACTTTCCCTGGCAGTTCGGTGTCGACTTCGAGGTAATCGGTCGGGGAAGTCCTCAAGATCTGTTCGACGCTCAGCTTGATGTACGCGAGTTGCTTCGTGCCCAGGATAAAACTGAATGGGTAATCATATCGACTGGGATGTTCACCAGCTTTCTGTTCGAGCCTGTATTCGAGGTTGTCGATTTCGAAAACGACACCGTGAACGCACTGGGCAGCCTTGAGACTAGCGTGACGCTTACGACTCCAGACGACATCGGCGCCTTGACAGCGGAAATCGTTTACTTTGAACCCCGCTTTCGCAATGAAATTGTGTATCTATCGGGAGACACTGTGACGTACGGAGAAGTCGCCAGCCTCCTCGAACGCGTATTGGGTCGCCCATTCAAACGTAACGTATGGACTGTTCCGTACCTGCTTCAAGAATTGGAAAAAGACCCCACCCATCACATCAAGAAGTACCGTGCTGTGTTTGCTCAGGGCAAAGGTGTGTCATGGCCTAAGGCAGGCACCTTCAACGAGCAGCAGTCGATTCAAGTCACGACCGCTGAGAACTGGGCCCAGGCAAACCTGAAAACCTCTTCAGTATAAGTCGGGTAGCTGAGCTAACGTATCCGCGATGGAAATTTGCCTGCGGCAAGCTCTGCACTCTAAAACTGGGACCGAATCCGTCTGGTATGTCCGGCCAGAGTGTCCCGACCAAACACCCGCCAAGGAACCTAGGCGCGAAAAAATGCTTGCTGTGCAGCGTAATATCGCGCCACACCGACCGCTGGCTTACCGCTGCGATGATCCAAAATGAATTCGCTGCGAAGCCGTCGCCTGCACTTGGCGCGTTACCCAGCATGTAGTTAAAAATGAAAGTAATACGCCCAAGATCGTCAGCGACAGACTAAGCCGAGAAATTAGCCTTTCGTTACGCTCCAATTCATAAAAAGAAATCTTTTCATAAACGTGAATCGTGCTGCTTCGTCCATGCAGCCAGTCCTATGGATGGGATGGGTGCGAGACCTGCACGACGCGATAGCGCACAAACGGTGGGAGCATAGTGAAGGAAAAATACGCTCCTTGGGCGAGTGGCATACACACCCTGAGAACAATCCCTCACCATCTGGTATAGACCTGCGTGAATGGCATGCATTGGCATCCAAAAGGAAGGACGGCAGGCCAGTGCTGGGTGTTATTGTCGGACGGCATGATTTGTACGTAGAGAACACGCCTCAGTTTGGTCAAGGTGTCAGGTATGAGCCGATTCAACCAGTCTGAAAGCTGGTCATGTACAGCGGTCGAGCTGTCCGCGATCACATCGAAATGCAGTGCGGATGGTGTTAAGCATCTACACGCGATTTCAGGACAGGCCAGATGGTTAATACTTCACCTTATAGGTCGGTGAATCTTCAGGCCGGTTCTCCCGCCGGTCATAGATCTTGGTCGTGCTGATATTGGCATGCCCCAGCCAGAGCTGGACCTTGGCAATATCGGCTTCATGCTCTAGGGCATTGGTAGCTGCGGTGGCTCTGAGTCCATGCACGCCCAGGCCGTCGACCTCAATTTCGGCCTTTTTCGCGTAGGCCGTCACGACGGTATAGATGCCGTTGGCCGTGATGCCGGTGCCGGTCAGCTTGCCTCGCAGCGGGATGAAAAGTGGCACCTTCCTGTTGGCCAGATGATGCCCCGAGCTTTCCAGGTACTGATGAATGCGCCCGGCCGCGACCGGGTGCATCGGCAGATATCGCACCTTGCCGCCTTTGCCATGCACCTTCAGATGCTGGATCCCACGTCGCTCCTGTATATCGCTCACCTGCAGCAGCGCCGCTTCTTCGCGGCGCAGCCCGTGATAGAGAAGAACAGCCAGTAGCGCCCGGTCCCGCAGCCCTTTCAGGCTGGTTTCGTCGGGCGCCTCGAGCAGCGCCTTTGCCTGGTGATCGCCCAGTGCCGGCGTCTTGCCTTCGTTGCTTTCTATCTTGGGACGTTTTACCCCGTGTACTGGATTGCCGCCGGCGATTGCATTGCTCTCCAGGAGGTGATCAAAGAGGCTTGCCAGCGCGGCCAATTTGCGCCGGATCGTGGCGCCCGCCAAACCGCGATGCTCGAGCTGGGCACGCCAGGCCAGAACGTGTGATCGGGTGACCACACGAAACTCATCCGCTGAAGCCAATCCGACAAACCCACAGAAGTCTTCCAGGTCATTCTGGTAGGCGCGTCGTGTGCGAGGGTTGTCGAGGTTGGCAAACCACTCGACCGCGGCCGGAACTTGGGCCAGCGTCTGGAATTCGACCGATGTGAGTCGGCGCTGATCATTCTGCTGGGATTTCGTCAGTTCCTGCATAAGCTTCTCATCGTTGGATCGCGTTCGAATCATTTGCCGTTCATCCAGTCACGAAAGCAACGGCAAATGCTCCCGCTGTTGCCGAAACCGATAAGCGGCAATAAGTGGTGATAACCTATTTTATCGGCTTTTGTTAAAAAAAAGAATTTGACTGAAATCAACGCTGGCTCAATGATGGCAAAAAGCCTAGGAGGCATTGTCATGGATGAGGAAACCCAAATATCTCTCACAGCAGAAGAAAGTCAAAAGAACGTTGCAGACAAAAACGAAGCCGAAAAAATCAAAGTCCTAGCTGCTGTAGCAGGCAACAGTCCGTCTAGGTTGACGGATCGCGTGGCTTGGGTGCTGAACCATTATCCATCAGCACGGGACTCGGATATCAAGTGCCAGACTTTGTACTGGAAAACATTTCAGTCTGATGTTTATTCCGGCGGGCCGATACCAGAGGATAAATATCCTCAGCTTGAAAAGCTTAATTCGATTACGAGAGCTCGAGCTCAGGTCCAGAACACTCTTGGCCTTTTCAAAGCCTCTCCAGAAGTTAGGAAATATCGCGGCACATTGGAGGAGGAAGAAAAACAGAAGGCGCTTGAAGTTCGACCTTCTCACCCGGTTTACTGCATCTATGCAGATGAGAGTGGCAAAACAGGTAAATATTTAATGGTCGGCAGCCTTTGGGTCCTGAAAAGTTACGAGACAATCAAAATAACTAGAGCCATCAACCTGAAGAAGAGCGAGATAGGGTTCAAAGGCGAAATGCATTTCAAGGAGATCGACAAGAACAACATCAGTCAATATCTGGCACTTCTTGGGACGCTTATTGAGAACTCCTCCTCAATATCTTTCAAAGGCCTTGGTGTTCTAAGGGCAGGTCTTTACAGCGTAGATGACACGCTCAATAAGCTTTTTTACCACATGGTTATCACCGGCATCAAGCAAGAAAATCAGTCTGGCAGAGCTATATTGCCAAGAAACTTGCAGTTTCGGAAAGATACCGAAGAAGAGTCTAAAGACAAACTATCAATGATGGAAATAGAGCTCCAGCTCCGGCACGCTTCCACATCGATATTCAACGGCAACGTCTATATAGATGTGGTAGAAGCTGAGGACTCAACTATATCTCCACTGATGCAGATTTCTGACCTATTTGTTAGTTCTATCTCAAGGACTTTGAACAGAGAAAAATCTAGTGACCACCCAAAAGACCTATTTGCGGACAAGTTTCTAGGCGCTTTCGGCCTAGTGTTCAAAGACGAAAAGTTTGATGAGCTGAGCGAATGCGTTAGTTTTTCGTGACATCTTCGATTGGCTCGAAAATCACTAGGCTGCTGTGGCAGATTTCTCAAAATGCCTTATGTGCTGCTCACCATCATGTGATCTCGGCCTACCCCACAAATAAACGCAAGCGTATGAGCGATCAAACCCTTACTGACCAATTCATGGTTTACTAAGGCGTCATTCGAGGATTACAGGCAACGTTCCCCTTTGAGTAGCAAGATCTCATCGGAGTCCTTATGCGTTTGTATCTTTGCGAGAAACCCAGCCAGGGTAAAGACATCGCTGCCGTCCTGGGAGCCAAAACCCGGGGCGACGGCTGCATCAAAGGCAACGGTGTGGCCGTCACCTGGGGAATCGGACATTTGCTGGAAACAGCTCCGCCCGATGCATACGGCGAGCATCTAAAAAACTGGAGCTTGGACACACTTCCAATCCTGCCTTCGGAATGGAAGGTGCTCGTAAAGCCGAAAACCTCCAGTCAGTTCAAGATCGTCAAGCAGCTTCTCAAGCAGGCTACCGAACTCGTCATTGCGACAGACGCTGACCGCGAGGGGGAGATGATCGCGCGCGAACTGATCGAGTATTGTGGCTACCGGGGACCGATTCAAAGGCTGTGGCTGTCTGCGCTCAATGAGGCATCCATCCGCCAGGCACTCAACACCGTCAAACAAGGCTCTGAAACCTACCCGTTGTATCTCTCTGCGCTCGCTCGCTCCAGAGCGGACTGGCTCATCGGTATGAACTTTTCGCGGCTATTCACCCTGCTCGGCCGACAGGCCGGTTACACCGGTGTGCTCTCGGTGGGCCGCGTTCAAACACCGACCCTTCGCCTAGTGGTCGACCGCGACCGGGAGATCTCGAACTTCATACCCAAACCGTTCTGGAGTGTCGAGGTTCAGCTATGGACGGCAGGACAATCGTTTCTGGCGAAATGGGTCGCCGATGAGTACGTGGTAGATGAGGAAGGCCGTTGCCTTGATCAAGCTACTGCCGCAGCCGCACTGGCCGCGCTGAAAAGTAGCCGGGCTGCCACAACTGTTTCTGTTGATACAAAGCGAGGTAAGGATCCAGCTCCGCTCCCGTTCGATCTCAGCACCCTTCAGGAGGTGTGCTCTGCAAAGTTTGGGATGGGTGTGCAAGAGACGCTGGACGTAGCACAGTCACTTTACGAAACTCACAAGGCGACGACCTACCCAAGGACCGATTGCGGATACCTGCCAGAGAGCATGTTTGATGAAGTCCCCATGGTCCTCGATGCGCTGAACCGAACTGATCCGTCTATCGGTAAGACGCTGCAATTGCTCGATCCAGAGCAACGTTCCCGGGCATGGAATGACAAAAAAATCACTGGTCCCCACCACGGGATAATCCCCACGCTTGAACCAGCAAACCTTTCAGCAATGTCTGAGAAGGAACGCAAGGTCTATGAATTGATCCGCGCTCACTTCCTTGCGCAGTTCATGCCTACCCATGAGTACGACCGGACCGTGGCCACCTTCGAATGCAATGCAGTTCCACTGCAAGCAGTGGGCAAGCGAATAGTGGTCCCAGGCTGGAAGGTTCTTTTTTCTGCATCGTCCGAAGAGGAGGCTGAGGAAAGTGGTGGCCGCTCTCAGATCCTGCCAGTGCTGCAAAGTGGTACTCGGTGTGACGTTCAGGACCTGCACCTCAAATCGCTGAAAACCGAGCCGCCCAAGGCTTACACCGAAGGTACATTGATCAAAGCGATGAAAACCATTGCCAAGCTGGTCAAGGATCCTCGACTGGCTCAAAAGCTCAAGGAAACCACTGGTATTGGTACTGAAGCAACTCGCGCAGCCACAATTCAGAGCTTGATAGACCGGGGGTCACTCATCAAGAAAGGCAGCTCACTGCGAGCAACTGAAGCAGCGTTCTCGCTGATTGATGCGGTCCCTCCTGCTGTGGCCGATCCCGGCACAACCGCGATATGGGAGCAAGCGCTTACAATGATCGAGCAAGGCACCCTGACGCTCGATGATTTTATCGCCAGACAATCGAGCTGGATCACCAGGCTCGTCGAACAATACAAAGGCACCACCTTGTCGATCAAAGTGCCAGAAGGTCCCAAGTGCCCTTTATGCAGTGCGAAAACCTCCCAGCGTAAGGGATCCTCGGGCGTTTTCTGGGCGTGTTCCCGCTACCCCGAATGCAAAGGGACGGTGAACATTGGTACAGGGAAGAAAAAATCTTCAGGCAAGTCAGCCAAGCCGCGAGCCGCTACTGCCAGAAGCAGCTGAGAGGCTGGTTATAGCGGGCTTACAAATGATGTGCCACAATGGAGCTATTACCAGTTCCACCCCGCTGGTCACTGACGGTCATCAGTGACACCCTGGAGAAGTAGGCCTTGCCTTCATTCTCCTTCCCCAAAGTACGCAAAGCATCGGGAGGGGCGTACAGATCTTGTTGTGAATTCTCCCTGTGTCTCCCTGTTCAGTAGCAGACACGCAGCCGTCTAACTCGTGAAAGCGGGTTCATAGGCACACAGAGTTCACAGAAGGTTCGATGCATAATCGTCTAAGGGCCGCACTGGTGTTGCGGTCCACTTTTTTTTAAAAACACTTCCGACTCTCTCGGCAGGTAACCTGGTCATCTCGCAAAACTGGATGACCAGGTTACCTTCCGAGGTAGCCACTTCTCGCTGCCGGCGCCCACCGGTGAAAAAAAGGGTTCCCTTTGTGCGCGAATGCGTGCCTTTTGATAACTGGCCCAAGCCACGACGACGGGCCGGGTGATGTCGATATAGCAATGCGTGCGATCAATGCCCAGGGATCCTCGCTGAGCTAACGCTCACAGGTGGCAAACTTTACAAGTTGTAGCAAAGTACACTTCGGCTGAGAGCTATCGTCATTAAATGAGATAGCTCTCAGCACGATTCCCATTAGAGTCACCTTTCGAAACATGGTGTCTTCAGCCTGCTGGAGCGCCTATTCACGTGAAACGCTTCCAACAGGTCGTTGATTATTGTGAACAAAAAAAGCTCTAAGTACGCCTCGCTTTTGCGGGGCTAAGTCAGTAAGGAACGCTGCAACCTGCGTTCGTCGTTATTAGGATTGAAAATGAGTTTATTGAAGGGAGTGCTTGACTGGGCGGTCACTAAACTGGCGTCGAAGCAGTCTCCAGTAAGACCAGAAACAGTTGAAAACCAGGCAGCTCAGGCCGCGTTAGAACTCGCCGCAATTCTGAGGGTAGGCGGAGCCTTGGAGCATGACGAAATCCCCATGATCACTCGACGACTGCAGTCCGTGATTGATGCAACAAATGCCGTGATAGCTGCCTGCGAACCTAGTCAAGACGAAGGAAGATACTGTCGTAGAGAGCTCTGAAACAAGCACCTAAAGCTGATCGTGGTCAATTCCGACAGTTCGTGCTTGACAAGCCTTCCCAGAATTCACATTCTCAAGACATGTACCGCTGACGTTGTCAGCAACATGCCCAGGTAGTCAGGATCTCACGACTACGATGCGTCCCACGCATTGATCCTTCCCCGAGTTCGCAAAGCTTCCGGAGGCGCGAACGGTCGGTATTGATTACCGATGGATGCATATTTCACCTCGCACCCTACTTTCGCAACTCTGCACTCGGCCTGGCTGAGTCATGTCATGTAACTCACCTGCCCTCGGGGAACACTTTCCCTTAGGGACAAGTGTCTCCGTTTTCTACTATTTGAACGGAGATAAACCATGGCAAATCACACGGCTACGCACTCAGCATCTCAGAATGCTGAAATCACCAAACGCGTTGATATGCTTTATGGCGAGGCATGCCGTCAATTTCCGACATACGAAACAATGGTCTTTGAGCATTTCTGCTCTCAGATGATTGAGACTTTCGGCGATGACGAACTGGCGCTTGAAGCAGCAGATGCATTTAGCTATGCACGCTTGGACTATGACTATCTTTCCCCGTCAGAAATCAAGGAGGCAAGGGAAGTTAATCGAAGCCATGGAATCTGCAGTCACGGCCTTACTGAAGACACCTGCCCATGCGGTTGTTTTGAGTTCACTGGGCCAGAGGTTTATGAGCACTATGGACCTGAAGATTGTGACCTTACTGATGCTGAAGTCTTTGAAATAAGTGATCCAGCCCTCGCGATGAGTGATGAGGAATGGGAGCTTATGAATGAACAATGGCGTCAACAAGAAATGTTATACGCAAGCAAACCTATCCGTAACTTCCTCAAAGCTTTGTGGATTAAGGCGTTGGAGTTATCAACTATTCGTCGAAGGTAGTCTGGATCTCACGACTACGATGCGTTCTACGCATTGATCCAACCTAAAGTTCGCAAAGCTTCCGGAGGCGCGAACGATCGGTGTTTCAAACGCCGATGGATGCACATTAAACGCGTCACTCACCCAGCGGGGAATCACTCCCCTCTCGGGCGGTGTTCTCCGCAATTTTCCCTGGAGAAACATCATGAGTACAGCAAGCTTTCGTTTTGGCGTTATGGTTGGTACAGCATTGCGTGAATGCATCCGTGCAGTCACTCATAAGTCTAATCCTGAACCAGTGCAAGTCGCACCACAGCAAGTCAGGACAATGCCTGAACCTGTGATGTCCAACGAACAGTGGGAACAATACCGCCTGCCGGCATTGGCTCGATGCAAACACGTCGATCTTGCTGGCTGGTATGATCACCACATGCAAGAAATTCAAGCCAAACCCGTAAAGAAACCCCGGAAATCTCGCGCATCGAAGGCGCTTGAAACATCCCAAAAGCAGAATGCTGAACCACCAGTCAAGGCCCCTGTCATGGGTCCTTTGGACCAGCTCATTGCCTAATACTCCCCACCCTTGGCAAGCCCCTCATGTATTGAGGGGCTTTTTTCATTTGGAGGGTTGACAAACGAATCGCCCTTAAAGGATTCTAAAGCCATGTACCGCTGACGTTGTCAGCAACATGCCCGAGGTAGTCTGGATTTCATGACTACGATGCGTTTTTCGCATTAATCCAACCCCCAGTTCGCAAAGCATTCGGAAGCGCGAACGGTTGATCAGTTTATCTGGTTGATGGATGCACAATGATTCTCTCACCCCATCGGGACCTTTCCCGTAGGGTTGGTCTCGTGCCCAGCAGGAGACCTTCATGAAAAGCAGTATTGCGCTGTACCAAGCATTGATTTCAATCGATGTTCCGGAAGACCGCGCCGCTGCAGTCGTCGATGCTCTGGAGTCGGATATGCAAACGCAACTCGCGACAAAAGCCGACATCGACACTCTCGAGTCTAGACTCGAACTGAAACTCACCATTCGTATGGCCGTCATGCTGACTGCTGCTGTAGGCGTTATGCTTACTGCGTTCAGATTCATGCATTGATTGTCGTAAAATTTCGCTTTACCACCCATGCGGGGAATACCTTCCCCCTGGGCGAAGTGTATCTCCGCTTTGAACACTCAAAACTGGAGATACATCATGAGCAATTCTACCAACGAAACCAAATACTTCGACCTGCACACCGTCGGCATTGGCTATCTCAACCGCATTCGTGAAGTGAAGCCTCGTAAGGGCGCTCTTTTCATGGCTGTGACAGTAGCTGCCCTCAAAGGCACATCTGAGAAACCTGAGTACGCCTACATCGACTGCAACGTGGTTGGTGCTGAAGCTGACAAGCTGATTCGCCGTTGCCAGGAAGCTGTTGCTGCCGAGAAGAAGGTTCTTGTCTCTTTCCGGATCGGCGATATCTGGGCTGATGTTTTTACTTACAGCAGTGGTGCTAAGCAGGGCCAAGCAGGTGTCAGCCTCAAAGGCCGTCTCTTGTACCTTGCCTGGATCAAAGTTGAAGGTGAATACGTCTATCAGGCTCCGCAGAAAGAAGAAGCATCTGCCTCTTCTGAAAGTTCAGAGTCCGAAGCTACCCCAGTCGTTCAATCCGAGGCGTCTGCCTCAAGCGAACCAACTGATGTGGCTACTCCAGCTGCTACTCCCCCTAAGCCAACACGAGCAAAACCAGCTCGCGCAGGACGAGGAGAGAAACAAGCCGCTTGATAGATTTTTTACAACCTCAAGGCGCCCTGCAGGCGCCTTTTCTTTTCTCCACAAAGTAGGTCACGACTTCATGAAATTCGCTATCGCTACACTCGTGCTTACAGTGCTAAGCATATTTTTTCTGGAATTCGGACAACAGCTCTCCGCTCAACTACTGACACAGATCGGCGCAGGAGGACTGGTCGCCACTTTTCTTGCAATGGCAGGTATGGTGATCACTTCTTGACACTAAACCTTCTACTTTACCCTTAAGGCCCCCACCCTTAAGGGACCGGGGCCCTTATATTGGAGCTCCTATGGACAGTAATACTAATAGACTAACCTTGCGACTTGAGCTCGCTTTGCTGATCTCAAAAGCACACACTCAAGATAGTATCTATCAACAGGTTTTGAACAAAGATACGCCGCCGGATCGCTTTTCCAGTTTGTATTGGGAGGATGTCCTGGACAAGCTCGAAGACTTGGCCCTATTGGACCACGTTGAGAATTTCACACCGGACCACAGCTCGTATATTGAAGATGCTGCACTCCTCAAGTCTTACTGGACTCTTCGGGAATGGTGCGGGATAGATATATATCCTGATAGCCCATCCGCTGTAATAGAAAGACTCTAACCAAACGTTCTCAAGAACGAAAACCAACCTGACCGGGTAATTCACCACCCGGTCGGGCCAGGTGGTTACCCGCACCTGGAGAACTACTATGTCCACCGCCATAAACCACTTGCCATCTACTTTGCTGAAATTGCCAGTTGTGCTGACGCCTTCCGCATGGAATGAATCTGTTCACCTGGAAGCCCCATCACATATGGCAGAAGTCGGCACTCGCCTAGGCGACGTCGTACTCGAAGCGTATCGCGAACTCCACCTGCAGCCCGATGAAACCCAGATAGACTTCGGTATCTATCGTTTCCCACCTAACGGTGACCGCTCAGGGCGTGAATGGCTGGAGCTAAAACTCCATCGCATTGATGCAGTACACGGTAATTCGTACCTGTGTATTTCGCTGAGGGATGAAAAGCCTCTCTATCTTTGCTGACCCAGTTAGCAACCTGCAACCACGAACAAGCCCGAATATTCGGGCTTTTTTTCGGGCTCCCATATTAGTGGCCTGCCCGATAATCCGGAGTAGTCATGATCAACCTGCCCGGCTATTTGGCCATACGCACCATCAGCGGTCGCAACGGCGCTTTCAACGTTGGGCGACTTTCGACGTCCATCGGTGAGTTCGTTATCAAGGACGCGCTGCTGGACCAGTACCACGAGGGCAAATATCGAGGTGATTTTGTTATCACCGAAATTCGTCCCTCCTACTACACAAACGGCGGCAGATTAGTGGTCGAAGTCCGCGCCAGGCTGGACAGCATGTCTTTGGACGATGTGGCCAACCTGAGCGCAGACGAGGCTGAGAGGCTGTCCAACAACGAAACTGACCCACTCGACGAAGAAGCCTCGGGAGGCTCGTCGTCAACCAAACCTCGCCCGACTATTCAAACAACTCCGAGAAGATCAGTTTCTGCTGGCAGTGACGCACCGTTCGGGATGTCGAGATCCGAGCCTGAGAAACAGGTCACCGCACATGAGGCTGATGCAGAGCTGTTCGGCACGATCTGGCCGATTGGACGTTCAGTCAAGCTGGACACAACTGTAGACCGTAAGCGTCTGCGGCAACAATGTGTTCGCCTTGGCGAGCTCGGGTATGAGCTTGACTTCAAGCTGCAGATTTGGAATCTCAGCACTTATTGACCTTGCTCAGAACTGAGCGTTTTCTACGTTTACATCCCCTGAGGGCTCCCTCATGGGTGCTCCTCATTACTAACTGAAGGAGCATCACATGCATCCGCTTTTCATAAATATCAAGAAAGCGATCCTGGATATCATTGAGGATCAACTCACCAACAACGAAGAAGCGCCTGACTCTGAAATCTGGAACATTCTGGTCGACGAACTTGACTTGACCGTAGAACAGGCAGACGCGGCCATAGCAATGCGACCGCGCTTCCGATGCGAGATATTCATTGCTGGGCAAAGCCCGTTGTATCAAACAAACACCGTAACCTTCGATCCGCTTGAGAAAAAACTCGTGGCTGCTGAGCCTTTGAGTTTCGATCAGATCCTAGAGATATACACGATGCTGCTGAAGAGTCGACCGGGTTACCGACTCAAACTGGGGGCTCACTGGGCAGCCGGTTTGAATTCAGAGGGTGAGCTGTATTGCACCCATCTAAACCCATGCGACAAAAACGTCATGTTTGAAGTTTACGACTTCGACCGCGATGCGTTCGTTGATGGTCGCTGGCAGTACGAGACAGAAGAACAAACTCGGGCGGCAATCGATAAACCCGAATTTATCCGCTAAACACATTGAATCCCGAGGGGCATCACCGCCCCTCAGGGCGGTTCCCCTCCTGTTTTGGAGGACCTAATGCCGAACCGCACTCAACTCTTTCACATCGAAGAATGCCCGGATCTGTACGTCGACGCGTGCGTCTGTGACGAGCAGCGAAACCTGATATTTCTATCAGCCTGGGGCCGCGACACGGCCATGCAGGAGTTTCTGGCCAGACTCACACTCGGTACCACCGAGAACGGCCTGGACCAGTTCCACATCGTCATGAATGACCAACGCATCCCGGTGTTCCCTGATACGGATCTGTTGGAAAAACGCACCACTCGCCAGCTTCGCGGAACGCTCTTCGGTAGCCTGCTGCACTTATGGCTGTTTGATCAGCGTTGCTCGCAGCCGGATAGAGCAAACCATTCTGCTTACGCGCTCATCAATCAAGCCCAAGACCCGTTCGATAGGTTGTGGCCGCTGATCGTAGACACTTGCCCTCTTCCGTTCCTTCCACATTGGCGTGAGCCGGTGATGGAAGTCCTTACTGCGCACAACATGTTGCAACCGCTACCGGGAGCTATTGGCTCGGTGACAGCCTGGCGTTTGTCGCTGCAGCTGGACGTGCTCGAAAAAGCTCTGGGCGAACTGATTCGCGCAGGGAAACTCACCACTGAAGTTACGGCGTAGTTCACGCCCACCAGTCCAAGGAGCCAACCATGGCTTTGATGTTCTCACGGCTTGCCCGTAATTTTGCACGCAACGGCTATTACCCGACTGACGAACTGACTCTGGAGCGCACTCTGCAGGCATTGTTGCCAGCGACCTCGGGACGGATGCGGATTCTTGATCCGTGCTCGGGAGAAGGAGTGGCTTTGGCTGAGGTCGCACACCGATTGGAGCGCGACCGAACCGAGGCGTATGCGGTTGAGTACGACAAAGAGCGCGCTGATCACTCGAAAACGTTGCTGGACCGAGTGCTGCAGGGTGACTTGATGGACACCATGATCTCTCGACAGTCCTTCGGAATGCTCTGGCTCAACCCTCCCTACGGGGATCTGGTCGCTGACCACTCTGGCGCTTCACAGTACCAGGGTAGCGGGCGCAGAAGGCTTGAGAAGGCGTTTTACCAAAGGTCACTGCCGTTGCTTCAGTACGGAGGGGTGATGGTATTCATCGTTCCTCACTACGTGCTGGACGACGAGCTGTGTGGCTGGCTCACCAATCACTTTACCGGACTGCGGATCTGCGCTGCGGTAGACCGGACATTCAAACAGGTCGTTATATTCGGGATCAGGGTACGCCGTCAGGATTTGGCAAGGCCCCGGGAAGTGGCGGCAATGCGTGAGCATTTGCGGGCAATCGGATCCGGGGAGCAAGCTGCTGATCTGTTACCGGCCACTTGGCCATGGGAGCAATACGCTGTCCTGCCGATCGCCAATGATCTGGAACACTTCTACCGAATCACTCTTGAACCAGAGCAATTCCGTGAAGAGGTTCTTCGTCTGAGAGGCCTATGGCCTGATTTCACGCTGCACTTTGGCCAGACTGGCGCTCAACCGCGCGCGCCCGTGAAGGCACTTTCACGGTGGCACCTGGCACTGGCACTCGCTGCCGGAGCCATAACCGGTGTAGTGACCTCTCGTTCCGGACGTGTCCTGGTGCTGAAGGGCGACACTTACAAGGATAAGGTTCCCAAGACCGAATTCACTGAGGACGAGGACGGCAACGTGATTGAGACCCGGATCTTGACTGATCGTTTTGTGCCCAGGATTAGGGCATGGGATATGACGCCAGGCTCAACCTATCTAGGTTACGCACTGACCATCAGCTCGGATGCGACAACATCAGTTGCAAACGAAACTACTTCAAACACTGTTGCACGTAGTCAGGACCCGTCATTTGAAATGGGCCGTGTGATGCTCACGCACAGCGTTCAAAGTCTGCTCCAAAATAGCTCTCTCGACGTGAGGCAGTACCTGCGGCGTCACGCGACAAGCGATTGGGGCGAGATTTCGAACGACGACTGGAACAGCAACCAGCAAGCACTGAGTGCTGATGGCCGATTGTTTTCCGGGTATGACATTGACGCAGAGGATGAGACCAGACTCTGGATCATTACCGAGTCTGATCGCTCAGCAACAACAGTCATGTTGCCATCTGACTACTAACAAACTTTACCAAGACTTTTTAATCATCTAACCGCACCTCAGGGTATGAACAATACCCTTGGTGGTGTCGTGCATGCCCTGTTTAACCAATGAGTGGAGAAACATCATGAACGACCTGCCTTTGGATGCGCCTGCAGACCTCCCTTGTGTGCCAATCTTGAACATCGGGCTCACTGAGTTTATCGAGGAGTTTGGTGACGAACTTCTGGAATCTCTCAACCGCTCAAACCCGCCGGTCTATGCCGGCCTCGACAATCCGGCTCGGCAGCGGGTGATGGACGGTCTCAAACGACAGCCCTTCCCAGCGCAGGCTCAAGTGGTCCAAGCAATTGCCGCGCTTTTGCTCGATCAGAATGAGCAGGCTGGCATCATAAATGCCGAGATGGGTACCGGCAAAACAATGATGGCCATCGCTCTCGCTGCAGTCATGCAGGGAGCTGGTTATCGCAGGACGATGATCATCGCGCCTCCGCACCTGGTCTACAAGTGGCGGCGCGAGATCCTCGAAACCATCCCTGACGCTCGCGTCTGGGTGCTCAACGGACCGGATACCCTGGTCAAGCTGCTGAAGCTGCGCGATCAACTGGGTGATACCTACGACGGACGTCAGGAGTTCTTTATTCTCGGCCGTGTGCGGATGCGGATGGGATTCCACTGGCGCCTGGCCTTTTGGCAACGACGTGCCGGCGGTAGTAGGAACCTGGCAGCGTGTCCAGATTGTGGACGTCTGCTCCAGGACCAGGAAGGCAATCTGATCACTGCTGAGGAATTTCAGCGTGAAGAGCGACGTCGACGCTGCGACCACTGTGATGCCGCTTTATGGACGCTAATGCGTCCGGGCAAATCGGATGGCGGGAGCCGCCGTAACACGATCCTAAAGTCGATGTGTCGCATCCCTACAATCGGACCTGTTCGTGCAGAACGGCTTTTATCTGACTTCGGCGAAGACTTTCTTGCCTCGATGCTTCTGGACAATGTCTCTGAGTTCATCAACCTGATGGACGCCAAAGGCAATTTCATCTTCAGCGACCGCCAAGCCAAGCGCATGGAGCGTGCGATGGCCAACATCGAGTTCGGGTTCGGCGAGGGGGGTTACCAACCCACCGAGTTCATCAAGCGCTACCTACCTGATGGATGCTTCGACCTACTGGTCGTGGACGAGGGGCACGAGTACAAAAACAGTGGATCGGCACAAGGTCAGGCTATGGGCGTGCTCGCAGCCAAAGCACGAAAGACTGTGCTGCTGACCGGCACCCTGATGGGCGGGTATGCAGACGATCTGTTCTATCTCCTGTTCCGAATCCTCACCAGACGTATGATTGAGGACGGCTATCAGCCCAACGCGCGAGGAAGCATGGCGCCGGCGGCGATGTCTTTTATGCGGGATCACGGGGTATTGAAGGATATCTACACCGAGCGTGATGGCAGTTCTCACAAGACTGCCAAAGGTAAGAAACTCTCAGTGCGGACGGTCAAAGCTCCGGGGTTCGGCCCGAAAGGCATTCACCGCTTCGTTCTACCCTTCACTGTGTTTCTGAAACTCAAGGATATCGGCGGCAACGTGCTACCTGGTTACCGGGAGGAGTTCATTGACGTACCGATGTCTCCAGGCCAGGAGGCGGCTCACCGTAAGCTTGCCCAGACATTGACCGTCGAGCTTCGGCAGGCGCTGGCCCGAAGAGATATGACGCTGTTAGGGGTGGTGTTGAACGTGCTGTTGGCATGGCCGGACTGCTGCTTTCGACCTGAGGTGGTGAAACATCCCCGATCCAGAGACACGTTGGCTTTCGTGCCGTCGGTCTTCTATGACGACGAGCTCATGCCGAAGGAACAGGCGCTTCTGGACCTATGTCTTGCTGAAAAAGCCCGGAGCCGCAAGGTTCTGGCCTACTCGGTTTACACGGGTACCAGAGACACCACGAGCCGCATGAAGCGGGTGCTCGAGCAATCGGGACTGAAGGTGGCAGTGCTGCGTGCATCGGTGGACACCGCCAGGCGCGAGGACTGGATCCTCGACCAGGTTGATCGAGGTGTCGACGTACTAATCACCAACCCGGAGCTCGTAAAAACAGGTCTGGATCTGCTCGACTTTCCGACCATTGCCTTCATGCAGACGGGTTACAACGTCTACACGGTGCAACAGGCGGCAAGGCGCTCATGGAGGATCGGACAGAAGCAGGACGTCCGCGTGATCTTTTTCGGCTACATCGGCAGCTCACAGATCACCTGCCTGCAGTTAATGGCCAAGAAGATCGCCGTATCGCAGAGCACGTCAGGGGATGCTCCAGAGTCCGGGCTGGACTCGTTGAACCAGGATGGCGATTCCGTAGAAATGGCACTTGCCAGACAACTCATCAACGCTTGACCATGGCCACCCTCGGGTGGCCATGTTTAATCTTCTTCTGAATGAGTAGGCGAGAGCGCACTATTGGGGCGCAACGCTCCCACCAGCAGTCCCATAATGCAACATACCCACAGTGCCAGTCCTAAGACGCCCACCGTAGTGACGAACCCCTCAGTGGAATTCTGAGGATTAAGTTCGAGGTCTAGTTTTCCCAAACTGCTCTAAGCCGGAGTCTTCAAGGATGCGCAAAATACGCTGTGGTGTTATATCCAGGATTGGAGCGTTACCTGCATAGAGATAATTACCGATATAAATTATATTATCAGCATTGATTGGAAGCTCGACCTTGTGTTTTATTATTCTGCTTAAAAAATTTCCTCTATTAATCCGAAATATTTTCTTACCTGTTTCAGGATAGAGCTGTAACTTGTCTAACAACTCTTTGCTGAGGTCACTTTCAGACCTTAATCGGAACTTGGTTCGAATCATTTGACTCCATTCACCAGCTTTATAATGACGATAGGCTAGTGTCTCAAATAGCTTCATCATCCCCCAGTCTGAGGTCTCGAGAGTTGCAAAGATACCATTAAGCGCGCGGCCTAGATCTGAATATCCAGACCAGTCATCTTGACACTTGTACCTCAAATCATGTTCAACCTCGTGCCATCCTTCAGAGAGAACCGTCCGAATTTGAACTTCAAACGTATCGTCCAGTACATTATAAGAATCCAAGAGCGTACTGTTTTCGGACATCTCAGAAGGCAGCTTAAATATCAGATTACAACGGTTTGCGGTAAATACCGAGCCATTAGGAGTGTCGATGGTTGATGAGAGCTCATCATAGCTAAACGAGTTTTTCAGAACATCCATAGCTACGTCCTGATCGTCAGGGAAATACAAAGCTACTCGCACGCCGAAAGCGTCTTGGATTTTCTTGCCCGTAGAGGTATATTTACCAGCCGACTTATTAATTTTCTTCTCTATGGATTCAACACTTTTAGCTCTCGAAAATACTCGGCAAAGCAACCCAATCTTATCAAGCTCAGACTGGATCATGTACTGAAGATTATTGGCAATCAATTTATCGGGAGAAACTGACATTAGCTGCGTCCCAGCATTGTTTTGACTTCCGAAATATGTTCGAGATTTAGCTCTAGAACGCTGTTTTTTCCACCGTCACGGATAAATCGCTGCCGGCGTAATGAAGCAATCGCCTCAAGGATTTCGTCTTGGCCGATTTGTCCCGAGTTCGAGCATACGATTCTAATAGGTCGATGTTTGTGGAAAGTGGATCGTCCTTTGGGCCAGAATTTTTCAAGAACGAAGATCTCAGCGTTCGGGAATTTCCTCACTATTGTTGTATCGTCAACTGCCCTTTGTTGGAGGGCTAGCAGGAGATTTGGGTTATCTGAATCGCAGCCTAGCGCGTGGATAACACCGCCTTCTTCATCATGTTCGAAGCCACAATTGAAAAAGCGGCAGTTGATGAAGGACACCTTATCCATGTTCTTTCCAACTAAGTTCACATCAAAAAAACAGCAACCAATAAAAATGAAATCTTTGATCGAGTTGGATTTGCCAATATCAATACTCTTGATTTCTATGTTTTCTACCGAACCGTCACAAAGATCAATATCCAACCTGTCCGTAAGCATAATCGTGTAAAGCACTTTGTCCGTTACCGGAAGGAACTCCAGAGAGAACTCCAGCGCGTTCCAAAGGTTCTGTTTCGTGTCATCGGCTCTAGCAATCGTCGCAATCACCGAAGGCTCAATAAATCGCTCGAATCCAGCCCACTCATTAGAAGTGTCATCAGTGATGATCTCAGCGCAGAAGTTTCCAAGCACATACTCATTTACGAAGCCAATGCCCTGACCGTTCTCATTACTCCGGTCCAGCATCGCGTGTCCCGACAATTTGGCCACAAGCTCTCCGAGCGTGGGGCGCTCTTCTGGCGGGTACTGCTTACGACTCTGATCAAGCAAGTCATAGTGATTTTTCAAAATAACGTCAGAAATATATTCTTTCGACTCGGAGGTATAGTTCCGCTCCATCATGTCGTTAGCAATACTTTTAAGAATGGCGTACTGATCTTGAGGTAGTACGCGTAAGTCTTGGCGGCGACGTTCCCGCTCAAGCATCGATGAGAAATATTTGTCCACTATAGAGTTAGGGTTCGCGATTGCCGTATCAAACTCGGTGTTAGAGATGCACCGAAGATAGGAAAGCAGTACGGGATTGCTCAGCCTATCGATAGGGAAGTTGACGAGTTTTAATGCCTCTAGTCGTGCCGGCGGAATCCAGTCCTCAATGGTAGGCTCGCTGATACGGATGCGATAAATTTCGAAATCTTCGTCATGCTTTTCCACCCACGAGTGGAAGTTATCACCATCAAAAATCGCAGTTCGCCGGGTTGTTAGGATAACCTTCGCCGACTTAGTAAGCAGCTCGCTTATGGTGTCGAGCATGGGTTCGGTATGTTCATAACCATCGTTGCCTTCGGCAGTTTTACTCTGCGGTAAAAGCTCGTCAAAACCGTCGAGAATAACTGGAACGTGTCCGTTCTGAATTTCAGAACGAACCAGACTTGAGCGCAATAGGGGAAAACTCCGATCAATTTCATCCAGGAAGACGTATCGGAAAATCTTCGCCTGACGGTTCCTGGCCAGTTCTGAGAACAGCGGAACCATGTCGTCAGAGTTTTCGATTATTTCATTCAGCAGCTCGTGCGCGGTGCACGTCTTACCGAACCCAGCGGCGGCTTCAATCAAAAAAAGTGCTGGTTTAGTCGAATTTAACCTTGAATAAATTTCGTTTACGACGCTACTTGCACCCACCTGATCATTGATCGTGTAGTGCGATTTAATATATTCGTACCGGCCGTTATCCGAGTGTGTTTTGGCGATGGAATCGGTATAGCGGCTGTATTCTTTTTTCAGCTTCTTAAGCGTACTTTCAGCGGAGAAAAATCCTCTGAATAGAGTTTGCTCGATGGATTGAGTTGTCGTATACGAGCGAAACTTGCAGGCATAGCCCGCCTTTTTGAATTCATTGAAGACCTTCTCTTCGTCGCCTTTTGGTCCCGTTTTTATGATATCGGCGTTATGGAAGTGGCCTGATCTATACGTGAACACGTGGATGCCGGGCTCGTAGCTATCAGCCTCTTCAAAACCGTACTGCCGATACAACCTTCTGAGTTCGCTCACATCAATCATGTCTATCCTTGGCATGGGTCATGGCGTAAGCATCTTTATTCGAATTGCTCACGCGCACGGGGCTGATTCTGAGTAAAGCGAGATCGTTCTCTGGCAATGGCTTAATGATATCAAGTTTCTATGCGTTTGGGATACCGTTTGGTGGCTGAGTATTTTGGGTCACTGTGCGAGTGAGTAGTGTGTCTGAGAGAAGCTCAGCGCGTTGAGATTGAGCTCTATGAGAGTCTGTTTTGGGAGCTTTCAGCTGTTGAGATGAACGCAGCTTTCGGTAGTAATGCGCCATCTCATGGTGGCTGGATGCCTGCTTCTGATCGACTGCTGCCGACCACGAAGGGCTGCTTTGGGTCGATAGCTGCGCTCCCCCGTCGATCCTTATGGCCCGTTGCAGCCCTCCAGGTACCGGAAGGGATCGGTTTCGGACATGGTCGTGCAGGTCAAATCCGAATTCACCAAGGCTTGTATTATTTAGTCCCCTCATTTGAAAACCCATTCTGATTGGAAAACGATTTACTACTGCTTTGAATCAAGCTTTTTGCGAACGTGCCTCACATCTTGAGTGAGGTCCTCCATGAAGCTGCCACTGCGCCCTTCTCTTTCCCGTTCTGCCATCCTGCAAATCCTGGCCCTGATCGTTCTGATCGGCATGCTGGTCTACCAGCAGTGGCAGATTCTTCACCTGAAAACAGGTTTTGAATCAGCTGCAAACCTGGAAACCGTCAACGCCATCACCCAACGCATCAACGGCGTGGATGACCGGCTCGATGCCGCAAGCCAGCTGAAGTCCGTCACCATCGATGATTTCAGGGCCGGCCAGCAGGCACTGTCCAACCGCATCGATGCCGTTCAAGCCCTCCTGAAGCAGGTGCAAGAGGCGGCGAAGGACGCTGCCCAGCAGGGTGCCTCGATGCAGGAAGTTGTGGTCATGGGCGCTCGGATCGAGGAGCTGCAGGTGAAACTCCAAGACCTGCGTGCGGCTAAACCAGCATCTGTGCAAATCACGGCCGCCAAGCCAAAGACTCCACCCCCCTCCCGCAAATCAACAGCAAAAACCAAAGTTCCGGAGGCTCCACCACCGTTTTCGGTCGTGGGTGTGGAGTACCGGGGAGGCGAACGTTTCTTGTCAGTTGCCCCGCCTGGCAGCACTCAGCTGAGTCAACTGAACCTGGTGCGCCCGGGCGACATGGTCGCGGGGAGCAACTGGCAGCTCAACAGCCTGGATGACTCGCGCGCCCTGTTCAGCATCAACGGCTCAACCCGCATTCTGCCCCTGCGCCCTTAGAGGTTCACATGACCGTTTACAACCTGCGAATGTTCACACTGACGGGAGTCATCCTGCTCACAGCAGCTGGGGTGGCCAACGCTGCGACCAACAGCTCTGCACAGTCCACCAGTAGAGAGCAGCAGAGCGCCTTGCTGGACAGCCAATCGCAATCGAGCGACGAGATGCTGGCACGAGATTGGAACCTCAGTCCTCAAGAATGGCAGCGCTATCAAACACTGATGCAGAGTTCACGAGGTGTGTATTCCCCCGGGCTGGATCCGCTGACTGCGTTGGGTATCGAAGCCCGCAATGATGAAGAGCGCCGGCGGTATGCAGAGCTCCAGGTCAAAGCCGAGGCGCAGCGCACGGCAAAAGAATTGGCGTATCAACGCGCATATGACGATGCCTTCAAACGCCTCTATCCCAATCTGATGCCGATCGCCAGTTCGGCATCCCAAGGAGCGACCGCGAGCCCTGCTAACCAGGGCAATGGCCGATTGGCAGTGTTCGTCAAGGACGATTGCCCGGAGTGCTCAGTTCGGGTTAAGGCCCTTCAAGCTCAGAAGCAGCCTTTTGACGTTTACATGGTGGGTAGCCAGAACGACGATGAGCGAATTCGCAACTGGGCGATTGTCTCGGGGATCGACCCTGCGAATGTCAGAACCCGACAAATCACCCTCAACCATGATGGTGGACGTTGGCTTGGCCTGAGCTTGGGTGGCGAGTTACCGGCCGTTGTGCGAGAGGTGAATGGGCAATGGCTGCGTCAGTGACGTGGGCAGGCCTTGCCCTGCTGTGCTTCTCGTTGGCAAGCCATGCAGCCGAGCTTCCCCCACCGGCTTATCAGTTGGCTGCCCACGCCGCGAACATTCCGTCGGAGGTGCTCTACTCGGTAGCACTGCAGGAAAGCGGGACGCCACTCCGGGGCCAACTGGTCCCGTGGCCTTGGACGCTGAACGTTGCCGGCGCTAGTTATCGTTTTGCAACCCGTGCCGATGCCTGCACCGCACTTATCATCGCACTCGCGCAGGCGGGTCCCAAGCGGGTCGACGTCGGATTAGGTCAGGTCAACATGGGCTGGAACGGCCAGAGATTTAAATCAAGCAATCCGTGCGACGCGCTCAATCCCTACAAGAACCTCGATGTAGCTGCACAGATGCTCGCCGAACTGCGCGCGCTTGGCGGTGACTGGATCACCGTAGCCGGACGCTATCACCGGCCTGCCGGCGGCGCTCCAGCCGCCAATTACCGCAAGGCCTTTGCCAAACATCTCAGCCGGGTAACCGGCATCCAAATGCTGGTGACTAATCCATGACCCGATCAGTGATCCTCGGCGCAGCGCTCTGCCTGCCATTTATGATCTGCCAAGCTGCAGAGCTCACCGTGGTTGAAGACAAAGGTGGTGACTCAGCGCTGCCTTACTATCGATCTCTCAATCCCGAGCCGTCCTCTTCTGTCTCAAATGACCTGACCTCGCAACTGGATCCTGTAGCAGCACAGGGCTTGCCGGTACGCACCACACGAATGACTCCGGGGACAGTTCAGGGCCGAATCATCAACGCGCCAGGCCTGCAGCCTTTGTTCCTGATCGGTGACGACGAAACTTCACGCCGATGGCTACAAGAACGCGGTGCGGTGCTGAAGCAGATGCAGGCCGTAGGACTGGTGGTCAACGTGGCCACACAAGAACGACTTGCCGTAGTCAGGAGTTGGTTGCCCGACGCGCTCGTGTCCCCCGCATCAGGTGACGAGCTTTCTCAACGACTCGGCCTGAATCACTATCCGGTGTTGATCACCCCAACCGCCATCGAGCAATAGGAGGTCGGGTTATGGCTCACGATTACGCCATTGAATCACTGCTCAGACCCGCCGTAGAGCTGTACACAGTGTACGTGTGCGCTGCAGGTGCATTCCTGTGCGTGTTCGCTCCCTGGGCGTTTGCGCTTACTCCGCTGTTCGGCATCGTGACCTCCGCGGGCTTTCTCGCTTTGGGCTTAGTGCGTCTGAAACAAGCTTGGCAGGTGCTGCGCTATCGTCGAAACATCCGTCGACTGCCTCATTACACGATGACCAGTAAAGAAGTGCCGGTGAGCAATCAACGTCTGTTCATCGGTCTTGGCTTTCGCTGGCAGCAGCGCCATACCCAGCGGCTGATGGACACTTACCTGCCGAAGTACGCCAGCTACGTTGAAGCCACCCCACTGTTTCGCGCAGCGCGTCGTTTTGAGGAAAGAGCGGAGTTTGCTCCATACCCTGTCCGACTTCTGGCCAGAGCCACATCATGGGACGTGCCCATCAATCCTGTGCGACCTCTGCCACCCGTCGGTGGCTTGCCACGGCTGCACGGCATCGAGCCATACGAGGAGAACGTCTCCCTCCCTTTGGGTGAGCGAGTAGGCCATTCGATTGTTCTGGGCACCACCCGTGTCGGAAAAACGCGCCTGGCTGAATTGTTCATCACTCAGGACATTCGGCGGAAAAAACACGGCCAGCATGAAGTCGTTATCGTCTTCGACCCGAAGGGCGACGCCGATCTGCTCAAGCGCATGTATCTCGAAGCCAAACGCGCCGGACGCCTGAATGAATTTTACGTGTTCCACCTGGGCTGGCCGGATCACTCGGCACGCTACAACGCCGTTGGGCGTTTTGGCCGGATTTCGGAGGTGGCCACCCGGATCGCTGGCCAGCTCTCCGGCGAAGGAAACTCGGCAGCATTCCGTGAATTCGCCTGGCGTTTCGTGAACATCATCGCAAGAGCCCTTGTCGCATTGGGCCGCCGACCTGACTACCTGCAGATCCAGCAGCACGTGATCAACATCGAAGGGATCTTCCAGGAGTATGCCTCTAAATACTTTGATGAATATGATCCAAAGGCCTGGGAGGCGATCGTCGCTATTGAGGGCAAGCTCAACGAAAAAAACGTACCGTTCAATATGAAGGGCCGGCCGTTCCGTGTGGTGGCCATCGATCAATACCTGTCTCAGACGCGCGTGGCAGATCCAGTGATGGATGGACTGCGCAGCGCGGTCCGCTACGACAAGACCTATTTCGACAAGATCGTCGCCTCGCTGCTTCCACTGCTTGAGAAGCTGACAACAGGCCGCATGGCGGAACTGATCTCGCCGGACTATCAGGACGTGAACGATCCTCGACCGATCTTTGACTGGATGCAGGTGGTCCGCAAAAAGGCCGTGGTCTATATCGGCCTGGACGCTTTGTCGGACACGGAGGTCGCCGCTGCCGTCGGCAACTCGATGTTCTCCGACCTGGTCTCGGTCGCAGGCCATATCTACAAGTTCGGCGTCGACGACGGACTACCGGGCGGCGTCCCTGGCACCAAGGTGCCTATCAACCTCCACGCCGATGAGTTCAACGAGCTCATGGGTGAGGAATTCATTCCGATGATCAACAAGGGCGGCGGTGCCGGCATGCAGGTTACTGCGTACACCCAGACCATGAGCGATATCGAAGCAAAGATCGGCAACAAAGCCAAGGCCGGCCAGGTGATCGGCAACTTCAACAACGTGTTCATGCTGCGCGTCCGCGAAACGTCCACCGCCGAGCTGCTGACAAACCAGTTGCCCAAGGTTCAGGTTTTCACGTCCACCCCGGCCAGCTCGGCGAATGACAGTGCAACGGGCAATACCGCGTTCACGTCCTCCAGTCATGACCAGGTGCAACAGGTCAGCGTGCCAATGATTGAGCCAGCGCATGTCGTCGGCCTGCCCAAGGGCCAATGCTTTGCGCTCATGGAAGGCGGCAATCTGTGGAAAGTCAGAATGCCTTTGCCTGGGCATGATCCTGATGAGGTGATGCCGGCAGATCTGCAGGCCTTGGCGGAAAGCATGCGTCAGACCTATCAGGTGGGCAAGGTCGACGACACGGGTTGGTGGTCAGCGCCTGGTTATCAGACGCTCAACGAGTCCCTGCCTGCAGATCTGCTCGACGACTTCAAAAAAATCGCTGTTGCACCTGAGGATGCGGCATGACTCTCGGCGGGTTGAGCGATCGGCAAGGGGGCATCTGATATGGCTGACGTTGCCGATCGCGCGAAACAGCAACAAGACCACGAACAGTCGTTCATAGGATCTCTATTCACCCTGCCCTTCCGATTCGCGGCAGTAATGTTCCTCTCTCTGGGGGGAGCCATTATCGTCGAATGGATCTGCATGTACTTTTTCTGGCCGGAGGCCGGTTGGCAGCATGCTCGTGCAATGCTCGATCATGAACTCAGCTGGCTCTCCAAGGGGTTCCTGCAGAGTGTGGTTGTTCAAGAGCCTGGCCGAACAGCGACATGGCTGGTTCAAACCACGTATGACTGGCTGGTGGTGAAGACTGGGCTTCAGGACTGGGTTCAACACACCTCAGATTATGCTGCGACAGGACAACGATCACGCGGTTTCGATATGCGCTACATGCTCGGTGTGGGAGTCAGCAAGTTTCAGGATTACGGTCTTGCTGCGCTCTA
>Ga0207655_1000923_pt1 | contig 30541 bp, 29 predicted proteins | sample KBSM44metaG_FD_184398 | JGI IMG/M metagenome (GOLD analysis project Ga0207655, IMG submission 184398) | Miscanthus rhizosphere microbial communities from Kellogg Biological Station, Michigan, USA - KBS M4-4 metaG (SPAdes) (version 2) | ecosystem: Host-associated > Plants > Roots > Rhizosphere >... | reverse complement strand
CATCGCTGGGCGAAAGCAGCGGCATCGTTTGCCCGCGTTGCAACGGCACCGGCATCATCCGTGACGTTGAATCGCTGTCGCTGGCGATCCTGCGCCTGATCGAAGAAGAAGCCCTGAAAGACCGCACCGCCGAAGTTCGCGCACAAGTGCCGATCCCGGTGGCAGCGTTCCTGCTCAACGAAAAACGCAACTCGATCACCAAGATCGAACTGCGCACCCGCGCCCGCATCGTCATTCTGCCGAACGATCACCTCGAAACGCCGCACTTCGAAGTTCAGCGTCTGCGTGATGACAGCCCGGAAGCCAGCATCAACCAGTCCAGCTACGAGATCGCTGCTGCCGCTGCGGAAGTCGAAGAAGTCCAGCCAGCCGCCGCGACCCGCACCCTGGTTCGCCAGGAAGCCGCGGTCAAGACTGCACCGGCCCGCGCCAATGCTCCGGTGCCGACCGAAGTCGTCGCCGCCCCAGTAGCTGCGCCGGTTGCCGCGCCTGAGCCAAGCCTGTTCAAGGGCCTGGTGAAGTCGCTGATCAGCCTGTTCGCGACCAAGGAAGAGCCAGTTGCGCCGGTCGTGGTTGAAAAACCAGCGACTACCGAGCGCCCTGCCCGCAACGAAGAGCGTCGCAACGGTCGTCAGCAGAGCCGCAACCGTAACGGTCGCCGCGATGAAGAGCGCAAGCCTCGTGAGGAACGTGCACCGCGTGAAGAGCGCGCACCACGTGAGCCACGCGAAGAGCGTCAACCACGCGAAGCCCGCGAAGAAACGCCAGTGGTAGCCCGCGAAGAACGCGCTCCACGTGCCCCTCGTGAAGAACGTGCACCGCGCGCACCGCGTGAAGATCGCAAGCCACGTGGCGATCGTGAAGAACGTCCGGTTCGTGAACTGCGCGAGCCTCTGGATGCCGCTCCGGCCGCCGCTGCCACCGCTGAAGAGCGTCCTGCCCGTCAGCCACGCGAAGAGCGCGCTCCACGCCCACCGCGTGAAGAACGTCAACCACGCACCGAGCAAGCCGCTGCTGCCGCTGCCGAAGAAGAGCTGCCAACCAACGAAGAGCAACTGCAGGAAGATGGTCAGGAAGTCGCCGAAGGCGATCGTCCACGCCGCCGCTCCCGTGGCCAGCGTCGTCGCAGCAACCGTCGTGAGCGTCAGCGCGATGCCAATGGCAACGTGATCGAAGGTTCGGAAGAGTCCGAATCCACTGAAAACGCCGAAGCGCCAAGCGCTGCCGATCTGGCCGCCGGCCTGGCTGTTACCGCAGCCGTTGCCAGCACCGTGATCAGCGCACCTGCTGAAGCACAAGCCAACGAGCAAGCCGAACGCGCTACTGCTGCCACTCTGGAAACCGCTCCGGTTGAAGCGCCAGTGGTTGAAGCGAGCACGCCGGTGGAAGTCATCGCCGCTCCGGAAATCGAAGTGGCCCCGGTTCGTGAAGCACAGCCTGAAGTTGAAGCTGCCGCCGAACCAGTGGTTGCTGCAGAACCTGTCGTTGAAGCACCAGTGGCTGAACAGGTACGCGAAGTTCGTGAAGAACAAACCACGTTCAACTGGGTTGCCGAGCCACCGGTTGCTGTCGAAGCTCCAGCGCCAGTCGCTGAGGCTCCGGTTGCTGAAGCCCCAGCGGCTGAAGCCACGGTCTCCGAGCCAGTGGTTGCGGCTGCCGAGCCTGCTCCGCTGCTTGAAGCACCGGTGGTTGCCGAAGCTGCACCCGTGGTCGAAGCCGCCCCTGTCAGCGCTCTGACTCCAAGTGGCCGTGCGCCGAACGACCCGCGTGAAGTACGTCGTCGCAAGCGTGAAGCCGAGCGTCTGCAGAAGGAAGCCGAACTGGCTGCCGCTGCTGCTCCGGCCGCTGCCGAGCCAGCACCGGTTGTTGCTGAAGTCGTCGAGGCAGCCCCTGCCCCGGCCGCTGAAGTGTCTGCCGAGCCGGTTGAATCCGTGATCGACGAAGCACCGCGCTCCGTACAGGAAGCGGTAGAGCAACACGAGCAAGCCCTGGAAAAAGAGCACGAGCCTAAACCCCTCGCCTGATTCCATCGGCCACTAAAAAGCCCCGCCTGGTGATCCCAGGCGGGGCTTTTTTATGTCGGTTGCTTTGCAGGAAAACCGCGATGGCGGTGCATCAGGCGAAGACCAACCTCTCTGGCGTGTCCACATCCCACAACACACCCGGATCCTCCACCGCCACCTCGACCACCCTCGCCTGCGCAAACAGTGACTTGGCGCCCTGATCGCCGGTCAACGCCATCAATCCCGGACCGAAGCTTCGCCCGAACCCCACCGGATGCCCATATTGCCCTTCATGCACCGGCACGCTGATGGTGTCATCCGCAATGGCCGCGACGACCTGCTCAATGCTCGACGGCAGGATAAACGGCATATCCCCCAGCATGATCAGCCAGCCACCGAGGTGCGAACAGGCCGCCACACCTGCCGCAATGCTGTCGCCCAGGCCGGTCGTCTCGATTCGCACAATCTCGCAACCATAAGCCTGCGCCATGCGAATCACTTGCGGGCGGTCCGCGGTGGTGACCAGCACACGCTTCTCAAGTGTGGCTGGCAGATTCACCAGCACCTGCTCGATCATTGAGTGCACGGTGATGCCATCACGGGCGGTGCAGTCCACCAGCAACTTGTCCTTATCGTCACCCGCTACCTGTCGAAACCGGCTGCCCTGCCCGGCGGCTAGAACGATAACGCCAATGGAGTCACTCATACGCCCTCCTGCAACGGCCTCTTCTGCTTGAGCTCGATGCCGTTCTTGATCGCCACAATCTCGGCCAGCAGCGACAAGGCGATTTCCGCCGGAGTATGGCTGCCGATGTGCAAGCCGATCGGGCCGTGCAAGCGTTCGATGGCCTGTTGGGACAAGCCTAGCTGAGCCAGGTTGTCCCGGCGCTTCTGACTGTTGACTCGCGAACCCAGCGCACCGACATAAAATGCCCTGGAATCCAGGGCCGTGAGCAGCGCCATGTCATCCAGGCGCGGATCGTGGGTGAGCGCGACGATGGCGGTGCGTTCGTCGGTCTGGATGGTCAGCACTGCTTCGTCGGGCATGCCCGGAACGAAGCGACCGTGTTGTTCTTCCCAGCCGTAGACGAACTCGGTGCGCGGATCGCAGATCAGCACTTCGAAATCCAGCAACCGTGCCATCTCGGCGACATACCGCGATAGCTGCCCCGCGCCGATCAACAACAATCGCCAACGCGGGCCGTAAATGGCGCGCAGTGTGTTGCCATCAAAACTCAGCACATCGTGCTTGTTCGCCGGCTGCAGAACCACTTCACCGGTCGCAATATCCAGCGAGCGCGCAACAATTTCATGCGCCTCGCAGCGCGCCAGCAACTGGGCGACCCACGCCGGATCGCCGACGCGCTCCTCGGTCAGGCGCAACGTGCCGCCGCAGGGCAAACCAAACCGCGCGGCCTCCTCACGAGTGACGCCATAAGTAATCAACTGCACCGGAGGCCCATCGGCCGGGATACGGCCATCGTGCAGCCGGGCAATCAGGTCATCCTCGACACAGCCACCGGACACCGAGCCAATCACTACGCCATCGCCACGCAAGGCGAGCATGGCGCCAGGTGCCCGGGGCGCGGTGCCCCAGGTCTGGACCACGCTATACAACATTACCCGCTGACCGGCCAGGCGCCATTGCAGCACGCTGCGCAGGACGTTCAGATCGACGCTGTCCATCAGGCGTCAGCCTTCTGCCAGCCTTGCAGCTGATAGCGAACCGGCAAGTTACGGATGCGTTTTCCCGTGGCCGCGAAGATCGCGTTGCACAGCGCTGGCGCAATCGGCGGCACGCCCGGCTCACCGACCCCGCCCAACGGTACATTGCCCGGTGGCGTGACCAGGTGCACGGCGACTTCCTTCGGTGCCAGGGACATGCGCGCCACTTCGTACATGTGGAAGTTGTCCTGCTGGACCTTGCCGTCCTTGAAGCTGATTTCCCCCAGCACCGCGTTGCCCAGGCCCATGACGCAGGCGCCTTCGAACTGCGAGCGAATTCGCTCGGGGTTGATCTGCGGGCCGCAATCCACGGCGATGTCGGCTTTGTGCACGATCAGCGTGCCATCGTCTTTGACTTCGACTTCGATCACGGCTGCCACATAAGTGACAAAGCTGTAATGCACCGCCAGGCCCAAGCCACGGCCCTTGGGTAGCTTACGCCCCCATCCGGCGGCTTTAGCGGCGGTTTCCAGCACGGTGCGCATCCGCGCGGTATCGATCGGATAACGCTCGGGGGATTCGCCGTAGTTCCACTCTTCACTCAAGGTACGCGGATCGATCTGACGGTCCGGGCCAAGCAGCTTGATCTGGTATTTGAGCGGGTCCTGGCCGGCCTTATGCGCCAGTTCATCGACAAAGCTCTGAATCGCAAAGCCATGAGGGATGTTCGACACAGAGCGATACCAGCCAACCCGCGTGTGGACCGCTGCTTCAGGGTTTTCCAGGCGCACGTTGGGGATCGCATAAGCCATGTTGGTAAAACCCATGCCCAGCTCGAAAGCCGCTTCATGGTTCATCCCCGGCGCGAACAGCGCGGTGATGCTTGGCGCCACCGTGCGGTGCAGCCAGCCTGAAGGCAGGCCGTCCTTGTTCAGACTGGCCTTCAGATACTCGGCAGACACGGTGTGGAAATACGAGTGGTGGATGTCGTCTTCACGGGTCCACTGCACCCGCACCGCTTTGCCCGGGAATTCCTTGGCCAGGATCGCCGCTTCAATCACGAAGTCCGGCTTGGACTTACGACCGAAACCGCCGCCGAGCAGGGTAACGTTGAACGTGACGTTATCGAACGGAATGCCCAGGCGCTCGCCAATCCGCTCGCGGGTGACTTGCGGCGCCTGGCTTGGCGCCCAGGCCTCACACACACCGTCCTTGAAACGGGCGATGGCGACCATCGGCTCCATCGGCGATTGCGCCAGGTGCGGCAGATAGTAGGAAGCTTCGAGAGTGCTGTCGGCAGCGCTCATGGCCTGGTCGATGTTGCCGGTGTTGCGCACTACTTTGCCGGGCTTGAGCGACGCGGCTTCGAGTTCCTTGCGGTAGGCGATCGAGTCGTAACTGGCGTTGGGGCCGTCATCCCACTCGATCTTCAGCGCTTCGCGGCCCTTGATCGCCGCCCAGGTGTTGCTGGCCACCACGGCCACACCACCCAAAGGCTGGAACTCGGACGGCAGTGGACGACTTTCGATTTGCAGAACCTTGATCACCCCAGGGACTTTCATCGCAGCGCTGGCATCGAAGGATTTGACTTTGCCGCCGTAGACCGCCGGACGGGCGATGGTGGCGAAAAGCATGCCGTCGAAATGCACATCGGCGCCGTAGACCGCGCGACCGTTGACGATGTCCGCACCGTCGATGGCCTTGGTGCCTTCCTTGCCGATGTAGCGAAACTCCGACGGCTGCTTGAGCCGCAGGCTGTCGCGAGCCGGCACCGTAAGCGCACTGGCTGCTGCGGCCAACGCGCCGTAGCCCAATTCACGGCCAGTCGGTTTATGGATGATTTTGTGCAGTTGCGCATGGCACTCGCTGACCGGCACTTTCCATTGCGCGGCAGCAGCTTGCTCAAGCATGGTCCGCGCGGCAGCACCGCAACGGCGCATCGGCTCGTACCAATGACGCATGCTGCGCGAGCCGTCGGTGTCCTGATTGCCGAAACGTACTTCATCGCCCGGCGCCTGTTGCACTTTGACCTGTGCCCAGTCGGCTTCCAGTTCATCGGCCACCACCATGGACAGACTGGTGCGCACGCCCTGGCCCATTTCCGAACGGTTGCAAATCACCGTCACGCTGCCATCGGCGGCGATGCTGATGTAAACCTTCGGATCATCGATCCAGCCGTTGGGCATGCCGTCGGCACCGAATTTCTGCTCTTTTTCGGCGGCTAATGCATCCTGCCAGCCCCAACTGGCGGCCAGCACCAGCGCACTGGTGGCGCCCACGCCCTTGAGGAAACCGCGTCGGCTGAGATTACTCAGCGCAAAATCATTCGGTAGCTGGCTCATGCCTTGGCCTCCTTCAGGTGAGTGGATGCCTGGCGGATGGCGGTCTTGATCCGGTTGTAGGTGCCGCAACGGCAAATATTGCCGACCATCGCCTCTTCAATCTGCTCGTCGCTGGGGTTCGGGTTGGTTTTCAGCAGCGCGGTGGCCGACATGATCTGTCCACCCTGGCAATAACCGCACTGAGCCACGGCGCTGTCGAGCCAGGCTTGCTGGACGACTTTGCCCACCGGGTCGGCGTGCAGGTTGTCGATGGTGCTGACGTTCTGGCCGACCACCGAGCCGATCGGTGTGATGCAACTGCGCGCTGGCGCGCCGTCGATATGAATGGTGCAGGCGCCGCACAGGCCCATGCCGCAGCCGAATTTGGTGCCGTTGTAGCCAGCCACGTCACGGATCGCCCAGAGCAGCGGCATGTCCTCGGTGACATCGAGTTGATGATCTTGACCATTGAGTTTCAGGGTAATCATGGGCACGCCCGCATAGTTAAAGAGGTTATGGGGTCGAGCAATCTGCCGCTTGGGGTTCGCGGTTCACTACACGCAGATCGACTCAGGCTAATCGGCTCTCTTATGTAGACGCGACGTCTGCACCGGGCCTTTGATGGAGCAAATGCTTGCATCGTTAGCTGGCTAAGTTAACTGAGCATTAACAAAAAAGCCCTGCACATTTGAAAATGTGCAGGGCTTTTTAATCAGCCTGAAGCGTAGCCTCAATACTGGTTGGGTTCCATTTCCAGGTCGACCTTGAAACGCTCTGCAATGTCTTTCTGAATGCGCTGCGCCAGATTCAGCAATTGCAGGCCCGTTGCGCTGCCGTAGTTGACCAGCACCAGCGCCTGTAATTTATGCACACCGGCATCGCCGTCGCGAAAGCCTTTCCAGCCGGCGCGTTCGATCAGCCAGCCCGCCGCTAGCTTCATTTGCCCATCGGGCTGCGCATACGCCACCAGATCCGGGTATTCACCCTTGAGTTGTGCCACAAGTGCGGCGGGCACCAACGGATTCTTGAAGAAGCTGCCGGCATTGCCGAGCACCGCCGGGTCCGGGAGTTTTTCGCTGCGGATGCTGCAAATGGCCTGGCTGACGTCGGTCGGCGTCGGGTGATCAATACCCTGCTCGGTCAGGCGCTGACGCACCGGGCCGTATTCCAGGTGCAGGTGCGCGGTGCGCGTGAGGGTGAAACGCACCCGCAGGATCAACCAGCGCCCCGGCTCCTGTTTGAACAGGCTGTCGCGGTAGGCAAAGTTGCACTCGGCCAGTGTGAAGTCCCGCAGCTCGCCGGTCTGGCGATCGAGGGCTGTCAGGCCGGCGAATACGTCCTTTATCTCGACACCGTAAGCGCCGATGTTCTGCATCGGTGCCGCGCCGACGGTGCCGGGGATCAGGCTGAGGTTTTCCAGCCCCGACCACCCTTGCGCCAGGGTGTGCTGCACAAACGGGTGCCACGGCTCGCCCGCCTCGGCTTCGATCACCACCTGGTTGCCGTCATCGCTCAGCAGGCGAATCCCCCGTGTGGCCATGCGCAACACCAGTGCCGGCACATCGGCGGTCAGCAACAAATTGCTGCCACCACCGATCACCAGCACCGGCACTTCGTGTTCCACCGCGTAGGCCAGGGCTTCGCGCACGTCGGCATCGCTATGGGCTTCGGCAAACAGCCGCGCCTGAACGTCCACGCCAAAGCTGTTGTACGGTTTGAGCGAAACCCGGGGTTGAACCTGCAAACTCATAGCCGTCCCTTCAATTCGATCACCAGCAGATCGCTGGCGCGCTCGATCAGGTCCAGTACCTGTTCGAAGCCTTGGTCGCCGTCGTAATAAGGATCCGGCACTTCATCGACTTCCGACTGGTAGCGACGCAGGAACAAATCCAGCTCGGCCTTGCCCTTGGCCGGTTGCATGGTCTTGAGGTGGCGCAGGTTGCTGTTGTCCATCGCCAGAATCAGGTCGTAAGTGGCGAAATCGGCGCGGGTCACTTGCTGGGCGCGCTGGGCGGACAGGTCGTAGCCGCGCAGTTTCGCCGCAGCCTGGCTGCGCTTGTCCGGGGCCTTGCCGACGTGCCAGTCACCGGTGCCGGCAGAAGCCACTTCGACTTGATCGGCCAGCCCCGCCTCACGCAGCTTGTGCCGCAATACGCCCTCAGCCGTGGGGGAACGGCAGATGTTGCCCAGGCAGACGAACAGAACCCGCATCAGGCCTCCAGCAGGCGACGAACGCGCTCGAGATCTTCAACGGTGTCGACGCCGGTGGGCGGTGCGATCAGCGCGTCGGCGACGTGAATCCGCACGCCGTGCCAGAGGGCACGCAGCTGTTCCAGAGACTCGGTGTTTTCCAGCCAGCACGGGCCCCAGGTGACGAAGTCCTGAAGGAAGCCGGCACGGTAAGCATAAATGCCGATGTGGCGGCGATATGGCACGCCTTCCGGCAATTGCTCGCGGCTCTTGGCAAACGCGTCCCGAGCCCACGGCAAGGTGGCACGACTGAAGGTCAGCGCCAGGCCATTGAGGTCGCTGACCACTTTGACCACATTGGGGTTGAACAGGGTTTCGACGTCTTCGATCGGCTCGGCCAGGGTGGCCATGCGTGCTTCGGTGTGAGCAGCCAGGTTGGCGGCGACCTGATCGATCACGCTTGGCGGGATCAACGGCTCGTCGCCCTGAACATTGACCACGATCGCGTCCGGGGCCAGGCCCAGTTTCGCCGCAACTTCAGCCAGGCGGTCAGTGCCGGAGTTGTGATCTTCGCGAGTCAGCACCACTTCGGCACCAAAGCCCTTGCAGGCCTCGACGATGCGCGCATCGTCAGTGGCAACCACCACGCGCTGGGCGCTGCTTTTGCTCGCCTGTTCCCAGACGTGCTGGATCATCGGCTTGCCGGCGATCAGCAGCAGCGGCTTGCCCGGCAAGCGGGTGGAGGCGTAACGCGATGGAATGACAACGGTAAAGGCTGTGGTCATTTATCCAGACGCTCATCGGTGGTCAGGGTGCGCGCTTCGCTTTCGAGCATCACCGGGATGCCGTCGCGAATCGGGTACGCGAGGCCGGCGCCCTTGCTGATCAGCTCGGTTTTGTCGGCGCTGAGCTTGAGCGGGCCTTTGCAGACCGGGCAAGCGAGGATGTCGAGCAATTTGGTGTCCATGTACATTCCCTGGATAGAAACGGAGTTAAGGCAAAAGACGAGCCGGCAACAGGCGCATCAGCTGTGTATCGAACCAGGCCACGAAGGCCGGCGATGGCGCAGCATCGACCGCCAGGTACCACCAATCGGCGGCGGCGAAGGCACGGCACTTCACCGCGTCCTTTTCTGTCATCACCACTGGCAATGACGGTGTGAAATTCAAGGCCTGCACGCTGTATTCGGCGTGGTCGGCAAATGCATGGGGCACTGGCCGCCAGTGTAGCGTTTCGAGGGTCGTGAAGAAACGCCGGGGATTGCCGATCCCGGCCACGGCGTGCAGGGCCTGACCAGCGGGAAAGTGGTCCAGAGGCCGCCGTTCGCCGCTGTGCAGGTTGACCAGTTCGGTGGGTTGCAACTGAAAGGCAAAACCGTCTTCGCGATCATTGGCAGCGCCGTTGTACAGCACTGCATCGACGCTTTGCAGGCGCTCGACCGGTTCGCGCAATGGTCCGGCGGGCAGACAACGGCGGTTGCCCAAGCCGCGAGCGGCGTCGATCAGCACCAGTTCCAGGTCTCGAGCCAGCCGGTAATGCTGCATACCGTCGTCGGAGAGGATCAGGTCCAGCGGCTCACTCGCCAGCAAGGCTTTGACCGCACGGCTGCGGTCCGGGTCGATCATCAGCGGCACGCCGGTGCGCTGGACGATCAACAGCGGCTCATCGCCCGCCACGTCCGCGCCTTGATCCGCCGCGACCCGCCACGGCAATTGCGGCGGTTTGGCGCCGTAACCACGGCTGACCACACCGACCCGCAGGCCGCTGCGCTGGCAGTGCTGGATCATCCACAGAATCAGCGGCGTCTTGCCCGTGCCGCCCACCGTGATGTTGCCGACCACGATCAGCGGCACCGGCGACCGATAGATCTCGCCCTCGCCCGCCAAAAAGCGCTCGCGCTTGCCAGTGACCACGCGTCGATACAGCCATTCAAGAGGCTGCAACAGCTTCAACGCCGGATGACCTTCGTACCATGCGGCGAGCAATCGATCGGACATGGCCATCAGGACGCCGGCGCCGCCTCGACAGTGGTCATGCGCAAGTGGCTGAAACCGAGCTTGCCGGCAGCGTCCATCGCGGTGATGACGGACTGATGGGGGGTTTTGCCATCGGCGCTGATGGACAACGGCAGATTGGTGTCGCCATTGGATTCTTTCTGTAGCGCTTCCATCAGGCTGGTGAGGTCGTTCTTCGGCAACAGCTGGTTATTGACCGAATACGCCCCGTCGGCGCTGATGGCGATGTCCAGTTGCTTGAGCTGCTGGTCTTCGGCCGGGGAGCCGCTGACCGCTTCCGGCAGGTCGACGCGCAACTGGGTTTCACGGGTGAAGGTGGTGGTCACGACGAAAAACAGCAACAGGATAAACACCACGTCGATCAGCGACGCGAGGTTAATGTCTACCGTTTCCCGTGGTTTACGACGGAACTTCACGCTTTACCCTCGGCCAGGTCCACGTCGCGATCGCCCTGAATAACCTCGACCAGTTTGATCGCCTCTTGCTCCATGCCCACCACCAGCTCATCGATCCGGCGTTGCAGGAAGCGGTGGAAGAACACGGCCGGGATACCGACCATCAGGCCCGCGGCGGTGGTGATCAGTGCCTTGGAAATACCCCCGGCCAGCACCGCGGCGTTGGTGCCCATGCCCGTGCCCATGAACGCACTGAAAATATCGATCATGCCCAGCACCGTACCCAGCAGCCCCAACAACGGAGCCATGGCGGCGATGGTGCCTAGGGCGTTGATGTAACGTTCGAGCTCATGAATCACCCGCGCGGCGGCCTCTTCGATGCACTCTTTCATGATCTCGCGACCATGCTTGGAGTTCGCCAGACCGGCAGCCAGGATCTCGCCCAGCGGAGAGTTGGCGCGCAACTCCTTGAGTTTTTCTTTATTGAGTTGCTTGTCCTTGATCCAGACCCAGACCTGCCCGAGCAAGTGCTCCGGGGTCACGCGGCTGGCGCGCAGGGTCCAGAGACGCTCGGCGACGATCGCCATGGCCGCGATGGAACTCAGAATGATCGGCAGCATCATCCAGCCGCCGGATTTGACCAATTCCCACACAGTGACAGTCCCCTCGAAAAAGTGCGCCACTCTAACATAGGGGGTGGGCGCACCGAAGACCGCGATGTCGCATCCGGTCGGGCTTTAATGACGCGGGCTACTGGCGCAATACTGGCGGATCGCGCCAGAAACGCCGTTCCTGAAGCATCGTCCAAGGTGGTTTGAAGCGCCCCAGTTGTAGACGAATGGCACCCTGCTCGGCGCTGTCGTAGATCGCCATGCCACGCTTTTGATAACGCGCCACGACTGTGGGATGGGGATGACCGAAAGAATTACCGTTGCCACGGGAAATCAGCACCGCTTTAGGCAGCAGAGCGCTGAGCAACGCCATCGAAGATGAACTGCGACTGCCGTGGTGCGGGGCCTGCAACCAGTCCGTCGGCACCGCCAGTGGACTGTCGAGCAGCACCCGCTCGGCCGCGGTATCGATATCGCCGGTCAGCAGCAACCGCTCGCCGTTGGCTTCGATCTGCAGCACGCAGGATTTCTGATTGCTGTCGCTGGCCGACGACCACTGCCAGAGCTGGAACCGCACATCGTCCCAGGTCCACTGTTGACCGCTCTCGCAGCCCTCGGCATGTAGCTCGTCCGGCAGGGCCAGTGGGTCGCCACTCAGTACCCGAGTCACCGGCACACCGCTGGCAATCGCTCGCGCACCGCCGGCGTGATCGGCGTCGGCATGGCTGATCAGCATCAAATCAAGTCCATTCACCCCCAGTTTGCGCAATGTTGGCAACACCACCCGCTCACCCAAGTCGATATCGCCGAACCGTGGCCCGGCGTCATACAGCAGAGTGTGATGGCGGGTGCGCACCAGAATGGCCAACCCCTGGCCGACATCCAGTTGCCAGATTTCGGCGACGCCTTCAGGCAGCGTGTGCCGGGGCGCAAAAACCAGCAACAGCAACATCGGCCAGCCCAGCAGGCGCAACGGCACCCCCGGTGGCAGTAACAGCAGAAATGCGCCCAGCGCGCCGAACGCCCAAACCCACAACGGAACCGCCACCGGCACCCACGCGGGCAATTGCCCGGCCACCAACGCCAGCCCCTTGAACAAAAGGTCGATCAGACTGCCAGCCAACCACAGTAACCCCTCGCCCACATAGGGAAGGGGCAACAGCAGCGTTCCGAGCAAGGCCGGCGGCAAGACCAGCAGGCTGATCCAGGGCACCGCCAGAAGATTGGCCAGCGGCCCGCTGAGACTGATAGGCAACCCCAGTACCAACAGCAGCGGGCACAGGCCGATTGCGATCAGCCATTGGGCACGGGTCCAGGTTTGCCACCAACGCCACGGGCCCAATCGCCCGCCAAAGGTGAAAATCAGCACCGCTACTGCCGCAAAGGACAACCAGAAACCCGGTTGCAGGCTTGCCAGCGGGTCCAGCAGCAAAACACCGTCAAGCGCCAGCAACAGCGGCCACCAGGCGCCGAGGTGACGAAACCGTAGCCGCCACAACAACAGCAGACCAATCATCAGGCAGGCCCGACGCACCGGCACCTCGAAACCGGCCAGCAGCCCATAACCGAGCGCCGCCGCGAACGCCAGCCCACACGCCCATGGCAGCCACGGCAAGCGTCTGGGCCATAAGCCATAGCGCGCCAGCCCGGCGATCAGCAGATACACCAGCCCCGCCAGCAAACCAATGTGCTGCCCGGAAATCACCAACAGATGCACGGTGCCGGTGTCTTGCAGCACCTGCCAGTCCTCACGGCTCAGCCCGGCGCCGTCCCCCAGCACCAACGCCGTCAGCGCTCCCGTTCGCCCGTGCGCATCCACGGCCTGCAAACGCTGACGAATGCCGTCGCGCCAGGCCCACTGCGCTTGCCCCAGTCGCTGACCATCCTTGACGGTCCCAGTGGCGCCAATACGTTGGGCCAGCAACCAGGCGTCGTAATCAAAACCATGAGGGTTGAGCAGCCCGGCAGGACGCTTCAATTTGACTGCCAGCCGCCACCGCTCGCCACTGTTGACGGGCGGCCCGCCATACCAGGCCAGACGCAGGTGCCGGGGCAGTTGGGTGCGACGCGACTGACTGTCTGTCAGTTCGAAACGCACTACACCCTCGGCCAGCTGCGGCAACCCGGTAACCCGGCCTTCGACCCAGCGAGTCTCGCCATCGAGCTTCAGCGCCAGGCGATCATCCAGCGCCCACTGCGCATTCGCACACGCCCAACTGAAACCAAACAACCAAAATGCCAGTGGAAAGGTTCGAAACGGCAGCAACATCAAACCCACTACCGGCAACAACAGCCACAACCCTGCCGGCGGCAGTGCCGGCAAAAAACGCAGGGCCAGCAGACCCAACGCCAGCGCCATCATCCCTGTGCGCATAAGCCCGTCCTTGAGAGTCCCCTCCCTAGGCTTAGCCGTCGCGCCGCACAGGCGTCGTTAACAATTGTCACAAAGTCTGAATGGGCGGTTCGTAGAATCCAGACATACTTGCCGCCTTAACCGACCGAGAAGCCTTATGCCCCGGCGCTTATTCAAACGCTACATGCCAGACCCGACCAGCATCAGGGAACACAAATCCTTACGCTTTCTTGGCACCCTGCTGCATGACCCGAACCTCTGGCACCTCAATCGCCATTCCGTCGCGCGGGCCATGGCCGTCGGCCTGTTCGCGGCGTTCCTGCCCATCCCGTTGCAAATGCTGTTGGCGGCCATCCTCGCCATCGTGGTGCGCGGCAACATGCCGATAGCGGTCAGCCTGGTCTGGCTGACCAACCCGATCACCATGCCGGCGGTGTTCTTCTGCACCTACCAGACCGGCGCCTGGCTGATGGACGTCCCCGCCAGGAGCTTGCCGGACGAGTTGACCTGGGCATGGATCAGCGGCGAGCTCTCGACTTTGTGGCAACCGTTTTTACTGGGCTCGGTGGTAACGGGGCTGGTGCTTGGGGCGTTGGCTTATTGTCTGGTGATGATGTATTGGCGCTGGTGGGTGAGTCGGCAGTGGGCACGGCGTAAGCGCAGCCGGATGCAGGAATGAAAAACGGCCTCCACTTGGGAGGCCGTTTCTTTTTGGGGTGTTTGCCCGCGAAGGCCGCGACACGGTCTTGATCAGGTACGCATCCCGCGCCCACTCACCAGCAGCCGCGCACAACCGATGTACAGCACAACAGTCGCTACCAGCATGAAAGCAATCGCCACGCTGATCTTGATGTCCGACACGCCGAGGATGCCGTAACGGAAGGCGTTGACCATGTGCAGCACCGGGTTGGCCAGCGACACGGTCTGCCAGAACGGCGGCAACAGGCTGATCGAGTAGAACACCCCGCCCAGGTACGTCAGCGGTGTCAGCACGAAGGTCGGGATGATCGAGATGTCATCGAAATTGCGCGCAAATACCGCGTTGATGAAACCCAGCAACGAGAAGATCGTCGCCGTCAGCAGCACCACCAGGACGGTCACGCCCAGGTGATGCACCTGTAGCGTGGTGAAGAACAGCGACAGCAGCGTCACGATGAGCCCGACCATCAACCCGCGCAGCACGCCGCCCAGGGTGTAGCCGATCAGAATCGTATGGGGCGACACCGGCGACACCATCAGTTCTTCGATGGAGCGCTGGAACTTGCTGCCAAAGAAACTCGACACCACGTTGCCATAGGAGTTGGTGATCACCGACATCATGATCAGCCCCGGCACGATGTACTCCATGTACGTGAAGCCACCCATGCCGCCGATCTGCCGACCGATCAGATTGCCGAAGATCACAAAGTACAGAACCATGGTGATGGCTGGCGGCAGCAAGGTCTGCGGCCAGATCCGGGTGAAGCGCTTGACCTCACGGTAAACGATGGTATTGAGGGCAACGAGGTTGGGTTGCAGCTCGGAACTCATACCGCCACCTTCGACAGATTTTTCTCCACCAGGGACACGAACAACTCCTCGAGGCGATTGGTTTTGTTACGCAGGCTCAACACTTCGATGTTCTGCTGCGCCAACTGGGTGAACAGCGCGGTAATGCCCATGGCCTTGTCGACCTGGACTTCCAGGGTATGACTGTCGATCAGTTTGGCCGGGTAACCAAGCAACTGCGGCGCCACTTGCAAGGTGTTCTTCAGGTCCAGCAGGAACGTCTCGACATGCAGTTGGCTGAGCAACTGCTTCATGCTGGTGTTCTCGACAATGGTGCCGTGGTCGATGATGCCGATGTTGCGGCACAACTGCTCAGCCTCCTCCAGGTAGTGGGTGGTGAGGATGATGGTGATGCCTTTCTTGTTCAGTTCAGTGAGGAAGGTCCACATCGAGCGACGCAATTCGATGTCCACCCCCGCCGTCGGTTCGTCGAGGATCAGCAGGCGTGGCTCGTGAACCAGCGCCCGGGCGATCATCAGTCGGCGCTTCATGCCGCCGGACAGGGAGCGTGACGGCACATCGCGCTTGTCCCACAACCCCAGTTGGGTCAGGTACTGCTCGGCGCGTTCCTTGGCGATTCTCGCCGGGATGCCGTAGTAACCGGCCTGGGTCACGACGATGTCGAAGGTCTTTTCGAACTGGTTGAAGTTGAACTCCTGGGGCACCACACCAATGCAGCGCTTGAGCGCCGCTGGTTCCTTGTCCAGGTCGTGACCGAACACATTCACCGTGCCGCTGGTTTTGTTCACCAAGGTCGAGATAATGCCGATGGTCGTGGATTTGCCGGCGCCATTCGGGCCGAGCAAAGCGAAAAAGTCACCTTCGGCGACGTCCAGATCGATACCACTCAAGGCCTGGAAACCGTTGCCGTAGGTTTTGGTTAGCTGCCGGATGGACAGAGCGGAACTCATATCGGATTTACGCACCAGGAAGGGAAGAAAGGAATAAATAAGGGCGGGCGGCGAGCAATGCAACCGCGGCGCATGAGCGCAATGGTGCTTGTCGCCGCCACACAAGTACAGTCACGCGTGTTGATAGTGAGTATTAAGTCAACGCGGTCATGACGGCTTTGCGATAGGCTGGACGCTGTTTCAACCGTGCGTACCAGGCTTCGAGATGAGGCAGCGGCGCGCGCTCGATCGGCATCTCGAACCAGGCATAAATGAAGCTGCCCAAGGGAATGTCGCCCATGCCGATCTCATCGCCCGACAGGTATGGCTTGACCGCCAGCGCTTGATCGGCCATCGACAGCAGATCGTCGCACTCCTTGATCGCAGCCTTGATGGCCGGCCAGTCCTGCTGCTCTTGCGGGGTGCGCAACACGCCCCAGAACACCGTGCGAAACGGCGCGGCAAAACTTGAGGTGGTCCAGTCCATCCACTTTTCGGCCGAGGCACGGGCTTGCAGGTCCGTCGGATACCAGGCAGTGCCGCTGGCATGGCGAGCCACCAGGTAACGCACGATGGTGTTGGATTCCCACAGCACGAAGCCGTCGTCTTCGATCACCGGCACGCGACCGTTGGGATTCATCGCCCGGTACTCAGGCGTGTCGACCACGCCAAAGGCACCGCCGGCGTCGATGGCTTCATAGGCCAGGCCCAGCTCTTCGGCGGCCCACAACGGTTTTCTGACATTCGACGAATTTTTCCGACCCCAGATTTTCAGCATGACCGCCCCTTGTTGGATGAATGCGCAGGCAGCATACGCCGGATCAGGCGCGACTCAAATCGCTCTGCATGTCGCCCAGTTGCAGCGGCAGCCGCTCGCCGAACAAATGCGGATAGCACTTTTCCAGGTGCTCGAAAAAAAACGCTTCAGGCACATCGGTGAACTGGCCGTGATCGACCAGGTATTCCATCAGTTGCTCGCCGTCACGGTTGAAGGGATGGAACACACTGTCGTTGATCCCGTCGAACTCCAGCGGCGCGACATTGAACAACTCGCAGAGTTGTTGATTGAAAGCCGGCGTGGCTTTGACCCAATGGTCGTCCAGATACAGCTCGGTGTAGCCGTGCATGGCGAACACATCGCTCTTGAGCAGTTCGAGCAGGCGCGGCGTCGACAGGTGATTGCGCACATCCGCCAGACCGATACGCGCCGGGATCCCGCAATGCCGAGCGCAACCTGCCAGCAGCGTGGCTTTGGGCACGCAATAACTCTCCCCGGCCGCCAGCGCATAGCTGCCGCGCAAGGTCTGCGGATCACGGCTGAAGGTGTAGGGGTTGTAGCGCACGGCCTCGCGCACGGCGTAATAGAGATTGATCGCCTGCTCCTGCGGATCGCGCCCGGCGCCACGATGTTTTTCGGCGAACTCCACCACCGAGGGATGGTCACTGTCGATGAAGCGGCCGGGGCTCAGATACGCGTGCATGGGAGCTATCTCCTGGGGGAAGCCACGAGTCTAGCGACACCTTCAGCACAGAGATAACGACGTTTCGGCCAAATATCAGCGCTTGCCCGCCCTGTTGACGAGCCCTCCATCGAAATAACTGACGAAGTCCGGCCGTTTCGTCCTACAAGCTCAACCCGATCGCTCCGACCACCCACTTTTATGGATGCCGTCTAAGCTCTGAGAGTGGTTTTGCCCCTGGCTTCAGGAGAATTAATTATGCTGCTGTTGTGGATACTGGTTCTGGTGGTCGGGATTGCCTGGCTGGCACATCGCCGCACCGCGCCTCTGCCCGCTTTGGGCATCATCGCTGTCTATCTGCTGGCGATGGGCATCTTCAGACATGCGAGCCATGCCCCCGTCTGGCTGCTGCTGATTTTCTGGGTGTTGCTCGCGGCCGTGGCCGCCCCCCTGTTGCTGCCGGACCTGCGCCGAAAACTGTTCACGGCGCCCATATTCAACTGGTTTCAAAAAAACCTGCCGCCCATGTCGCAAACCGAGCGTGAAGCCATTGAAGCCGGCACGGTCTGGTGGGATGGCGAGCTGTTCAGCGGTCGTCCTGACTGGAACAAGCTGCTGGCCTATCCAAAAGCGCAACTGAGTGAAGAGGAACAGGCGTTTATCGATGGCCCGACCGAAGAGCTCTGCGCCATGGTCAGCGATTGGCAGATCGGCCAGTTGATGGATCTGCCGCCCAAGGCCTGGGATCACATCAAGCAGCATGGCTTTTTTGCCCTGATCATTCCCAAGGAGTACGGCGGCAAAGGCTTCTCGGCTTATGCGCACTCCCAGATCGCGATGAAACTGGCGACCCGCAGCGGTGACCTGGCCTCCACCGTCATGGTGCCCAACTCCCTCGGCCCGGCGGAACTGCTGCTGCACTACGGCACCGACGAACAACGCAATCATTACCTGCCACGGCTGGCCCGCGGCGACGATATCCCCTGCTTTGCCCTGACAGGCCCGATGGCCGGTTCCAACGTCGGGGGCATGACCGACACCGGGGTGATTTGCAAAGGTGAATGGGAAGGCCAGGAAACCCTTGGCTTGCGCCTGAACTGGGGAAAACGCTACATCACCCTCGGTCCGGTGGCGACCTTGATCGGCCTGGCCTTCAAGGCCTATGACCCGGATCATCTATTGGGCGATAAAGTCGACCTGGGGATCAGTCTCGCATTGATTCCAACCCAGACTCCCGGTGTAGACATCGGCCGCCGTCACTTGCCGCTGGGCGCCGCCTTCATGAACGGCCCGAACGCCGGCAAGGATGTGTTCATACCGCTGGAGTTCATCATCGGCGGTCAGGAAATGCTCGGCGAAGGCTGGATGATGCTGATGAACTGCCTGTCGGTCGGGCGTTCCATTTCGCTGCCTGCCATCGGTACCGCCGCGGGCAAGTTCAGCAGCCTGGTGACAGGCCAATATGCGCAGGTTCGCGAGCAATTCAACGCACCGCTGTCAGCCTTCGAAGGGATTCAGGAAGCACTGGCGCGGATCGGCGGCAGTACCTGGCTGATGGACAGCGCGCGGATGCTCACCGCCAACGCCGTCGACCTCGGCGAAAAGCCGTCGGTGCCCTCCGCCATCATCAAATACCACCTCTCCGAACGCGGTCGCGAGTGCATCAGCCACGCCATGGATGTTCACGGCGGCAAGGCCATCATCATGGGCCCGAACAACTATCTCGCGCGTAGCTGGCAAGGTGCGCCCATTTCCGTCACGGTCGAAGGTGCGAACATCCTGACACGCAACCTGATGATCTTCGGCCAGGGCGCTATTCGCTGCCATCCGTTCGTGCTCAAGGAAATGGCCCTTGTCCACCGCGAAGACAAACAACAGGCGTTGATCGAATTCGACGCCCTGCTGCTCAATCACATTGGTTTTGCCGTGAGCAACGCCGCCAGCACCCTGGTGCTGAACCTTGGCTTCGGGCATTTCGAACACATGCCCGGGGACAAGCTCAGCCAACGCTACATGCGCGCCCTCAACCGTCAGGCCGCAGCATTTGCCATGCTTGCAGACCAATGCATGATGCTGCTGGGCGGCGACCTGAAACGCCGCGAACGCTTGTCCGCACGTCTGGGCGATGTGCTCAGCTACCTGTATCTGGCCTCCGCCGCGCTCAAGCGATATCACGATCTCGATTCGCCGGAGCATATGCGTCCGCTGTTCGCCTGGGCGATGGAAGAGAGCCTCGGCCAGTCCGAACGTGCGCTGGACGAACTGCTGACCAACTTTCCGAACAAGGTACTCGGCTGCCTCCTGCGGGTACTGGTGTTCCCGTTCGGTCGCCGGCACAGAGGCCCGTCGGACAGACTGGCGGCCAAAGTCGCAGCAGTCCTCGGCCGCGCCAAGGGCGACCCGACCCTTGAGGAGTTGTTGGCGGGCTGCTATCGCCCGCAATCGACAGAGGATCCGGTCGGCGCCTTGCAGCACGCCTGCGACTTGCTGAACGCCGCTAAACCGCTACAGAAAAAACTCAACACGGCGCTGAGAAGTCGCCAGGTCAAACCCACTGTCGGGGAGTCTGTCATCGATGCCGCACTGGAGGCTGGCGTCTTGCAACCGGTTGAAGCCGAGACCTTGCGTGAAGTGGAGGTGGCGCGGCGCAAGGTGATCGACGTCGATGATTTCGATAAAGAGGTGCTGGTGCTGGGCAAGGGCAAGGTCCGCTAATCCAGAGGACCGTGTGTCGCCTTACCATCATGGGGCGCTTTACCCTGTGAAAAAGGGGCGCGGGAGCTTTATACTCCTGCGCCCGTTTTGCTCTTGAGGACTTATCTCGTGTCCAATGTCGTTGCCGATCATCTCGTCTTGCTCGACCACCTGCGCAGTATCCTGGTCGCCGTAGGTGAGGCCGAACAGGTTCCCGAAGAAAGCCATGCCTTGTTCCTGGAGCGCTTCGACGAACTGCGTGCGTTGCTGCCGGTCGACCCGATCGAAAGCCAATACCTGGGCCAGGACATCCTGTGCCAGATCATCACCCGCTACCCACAAATCGCCCACCTGGTGCCGCGCGATCTGCTGTGGTACTTCGCCGGTGACTGCCTGCACTACATGCCCGATGATGAAATCGACCTGTACCAGGCGCTGGAAGAACGTCGCTTCGAAGCCGAACAGAACGATGAACCGTTCGACTGGAATCAGGAAAAACAGCTGCTGGCGATGTCGAACCAGGACAGCAAGCACTGATCTCCAATCAGTAACGCAAAAGGCCCGCATGGTTAATCATGCGGGCCTTTTTTGTTGGCCGGGTAAAGATCAAAACAACCCATCACTCTCCGGCAACTCATACGCTGCCGCGCCCTTGCCCATCGCGCTTGGCTTGCCCGGATTGCTCAAGGTCGGCTCCTTCTCCAGGCATTCCACCAGATAGTCGATGAATACCCGTAACTTGGGCGGCAGATAGCGGGTGGGCGAATGCAGCAGCCAGGCGCCTCCGTGGTAGGACGCCAGAAAGGTCCAGTCCGGTAATACCTGCACAATCAGCCCCTGTTCCAGCGCATAACGGGCGGTGAAGTACGGCAGGCTACCGATCCCGATGTGTTGCAATACCGCGCCCAATCGCACGCCCGTGTGATTGGCGGCGTAACGCCCGCGCACGCCGACGGTCACGGCTTTACTGCCTTTCTTGAACTTCCAGCGCGCATCGCTCGGGGTTTCGCCCAGATAAATGCAGCTGTGATTGAGCAAGTCGTGGGGATGAGTCGGTGTGCCGTGCTCGGCCAGGTACTGCGGCGTGGCGCAGAGCAAATGGTCGATAGTCAGCAATTGGCGCCCCACCAGCCCCGCAGGGGGCCGATCGGTAATACGGATGGCCAGGTCGACGTTGTCATCGATCAAATCCACCTGGCGGTCCTCGAGCAACAACTCCACATCCACTTTGGGATAACGCCGCAGAAACTCCGGCATATGCGGATGAATCACAAATCGCCCGACGGCCTTGGGCACGCTGACGCGCACCAGCCCTTCCGCTTCCTGGGTGAACTGACCGCTGATTTCCATCACCGACTTCGCCGCGCTGACCATCTCCCGGCAGCGCTTGAACACCTCTTCGCCTCCGTCGCTCAGGCGTAGCTTGCGCGTGGTTCGTTGCAACAAACGCGTGGCAAGCGCCTTCTCCAGCCGCGAAATGCTGCGACTCACCGCCGAGGGTGAAGACCCCAACTGACGCGCCGCTTCGGAGAAACTGCCGGTTTCGACAACCTTGACGAAAATCGCCATTTCACCGAGCAGTGGCAGGGGAAGATTTATGCTCACAGCGCAACAGTCCTTTGATGGTTGAACGGATTATCACGCAATTCCACGGTTCATATAATAAAAATAGAAACTTTAATAAGGGCATGGAATATGACGCTTCGCCTCTTTTTCCATAGTGATGACCTCAGGGCCAATGTGGAAGTCCTGGATTGCACGCCCTATGAGAACGAGTTCGCCGTGGTGCTGCGCGCCACTCTGTTTCACCCTCAGGGCGGCGGGCAACCCTGTGACACCGGCTGGATCGGCGAAAGCCAGGTGCTGCGCGTGGTGCAGGAAACGGAGCGGATCATCCATTTCGTCGACCACCCGGTAAAACTCGGCATGATCCAGATTCGGGTCGACGAGCAACGCCGCCAGTTCAATACGCGCATGCATTCGGCGGGGCACCTGATCGGTCACTTCGTACAGGCCCTGGGCTGGATGCCAATCAAGGCTCATCACTGGCCGGATGAAGGACGTGTGCAATTCAAACCGGGCGATGGCGCACAGGAGGTTGATGCCCAGACGATTCAGCACGGCATCAAGCAATGGATCGCCCATGATCTGCCGCGCTTGACGTCGTTGCGCGAAGGCGCCCGTGAAATCGGTTTCGGTGAGCTGCCCGCCTACGGCTGCGGCGGCACCCATGTACGTAGCCTGAAGGATTTGGGCATGGTCACGATCGCTTCCCTTTCACAGAAAAAGGGAACGTTGTCAGTCCACTACCACGTGGACTGAGTCTTTGGGCGATGTCGATCCCGTCATCGCCTGACGCCGGGGGAGCCTGCGTTCGCGGGCTCTGTTGACTATCTGATAGATGGACCTAAGACATGATGCTTGACGTCGAGCGTCTCGATGAGACGTGCATAAAAAAACTGGCCAACGAAGAAGTCCTCGCCATCCGCGTCAGAGGCTTGTTGCCTCGGCCACTGGCGATCCAGATCGGCGACAAGATCCTCGCCCCCGGCTTCGAAGGCTACATCAACGCACCGAGCATCGGTCGCATCGGCATGGCGTTTTACGAAGCGGAAAACCAGCCACTGCTGATCGAAGACTATTTCGAGCGCGCCACTAGCAACATCGCCGAGTTGCGCAGCCGTTGTGCGCCCTACTCCTCGCCTGTCGACACCCTGCGCTGCATGCTCGATGAGTCCTGGCCGGCGGGGGCGCATCTGGAAAATATCTATGGCCGCAAGATGTATGTGGGGCTATCGCGCGTGGTCAAACCCGGCGTGTGCTTCCTTGCCCATCACGACATTTTCGCCAAGGACGCCCCGGACAGCTTCCAGGCCAGAAGCCTGGAAGCGCAGTTCGCCTGCAATGTTTACCTGAACATGCCGACCGAGGGCGGTGCATTGCAGATGTGGGACCACGACATTTCCCCGGACCAGTTCGACGAGATGCGTGGCGACAGTTACGGCATCGATCCGGCCTTGCTCGGCCCTCCGACCCTGGAGATTCGCCCTGAGCCGGGTGATTTCATCATGTTCAATTCACGCCGCATGCACTCGGTGACGCCGGGTGTGGACGATCCGCGATTGAGCCTTTCTTTCTTTGTCGGCTACCGCGGCAATGCTTCCCCCCTGACTTTCTGGAGTTGAGATGTTTTCGAATTACCTGGGCGAGTTTCTGGCGCTGGCAACCATCCATTTTCTGGCCGTGGTAGCTCCCGGGCCGGACTTCGCCGTGACCATCCGCCAAAGCGTGCGTTTCGGGCGTTTAGTGGGCATCTGCACGGCGCTGGGCATCGGCGCGGGCATTTCCGTGCATGTGCTGTACACCTTGCTCGGCGTCGGCGCATTGATGCACACCACGCCTTGGCTATTGACGGCGGCCAAGGTGATCGGGGGGGCCTACATTTTGTACCTCGGTGTGAGCCTGTTGCGCAGCAAACCCAAAATGGCGACTGAAGGCGATAACGGCGCGGCAGCGTCAACTGAGCAGCAGACCCTGTTCAAGGCCTTCAGCACGGGGTTTCTGACCAACGCCACCAACCCCAAGGCCACGCTGTTCTTCCTGGCGATCTTCACCACCATCATCAGTGCCTCGACACCGCTGCAGATTCAGGCGCTGTACGGGCTGTGGATGTGCTTCGTGAACGCCTTGTGGTTCGTGATCGTGGCCCTGTTCTTTTCCAGCGCCCGGGTGCGACTGCTGTTCATGCGTATGGGGCACTGGTTCGAACGAACCATGGGGGTGATCCTTATTCTGTTCGCCGGACGCCTGATTCTGTCCATGTAAGCCCTGCCGCCTTAGTTGCCTCGCCGAACCGCATTTTTTTGCCGCTCCAACGCCAGCAACATGGCTATCTCCACACTCTGCCCTGAAAGTTTTGTTTTAAATCGTGGCGCTTTGCTTTGTTTGAACTACCTTCAAACAAGAAGAAGTCATAACGGTTTGAATTTTGACGTTAGGTTCAGAGATCAGATAGCGAATTGGCAAAAGGAGTTACCTCACTATGATCCTGACAGGCGTTTACCGGCGCAGAGCTGTGATTGCCGGTTGCTTTTTAGGGGAGTCAGGTTGGCGGGAAGTGCCGCCTATAACCGCGATGGTTGTCGAGCCTGAGCCTGTCGCTCGGGTCGGCAGCCCAGGTATCTGGATCACTAAAAGCCGTTTTAGAAGGTCGCTCGCTGTTCATTCGGATCAGCGTATTGCACCTGCTTGCGTGTAGCACCAAGGAATATTGCCGGGGGCATTGGTCATTAGTGGTGAGTGCTCTGGCGAGGTTGAGGGTCGACTCAGGCCCCCTGTAGTGATCCGAGGCAACTTGGTTTGCCTTGTAGATGGCCTATTCAGCGAGGATGCACTTAATGAGCTATCGTACCGTGCCCGCTTTCAAGCGAATTATCCATGGCCTGTTCTGGATGGGCCTCAGCGTGGACGCGGCTCAGGCCGCGGCGGCCAATTGTTCGCAGATGGACAGTATGCCGACAACGTTCGAGGTCGGTCAGGGGCTTCAGAGTGAACTGCACACACCGGTTCCGGTGACGCAATTGGCCGTGGGTGACCCGAAAGTTGCCGATGTGCAACCCAGCGGCAACAATCCCAGCGCCTTCATACTCACCGGTCTGACACCGGGAGCCACCAGCCTGATGGTCTGGACCTCCTGTTCGAAAACGCCGCGCCAAAGCATGGTGTTCGTCAAGGGCAAGGCTACCTCGGCGCTGACCAGTGCGTCGACCGGACCTTACGAAGACCCGCTGCTGCCAAGCCAGGTGCAGACCGATATTCGCTTCGTTGAAGTCAGCCGGACCAAACTCAAGGAAGCTTCAGCGTCTATTTTCGGCACCCGCGGCAACTTCCTGTTCGGCTCGCCGAGAACCTTGCCTACCATCGGCGGCATCGTTACGCCGTCATTGCCGGTGAACAACGATAATTTCAACCTCTCTTTTGCGACCGGCAGTACCCTGGTGGCGATCAACGCGCTGGAAGGCAGCGGTTTCGCCTATACCCTGGCGCGGCCAAGCCTGGTGGCGCTCAGCGGGCAAAGTGCGAGCTTCCTGGCCGGCGGTGAAGTACCGATTCCGGTGCCCAGTTCGAGCAGCAATAACATCTCCATCGAGTACAAGGAGTTCGGTATCCGCCTGACCCTGACGCCAACCATCATCGAGAAAAACCGTATTGCCCTGAAGGTGGCGCCGGAAGTCAGTGAACTGGACTTCACCAACGCCGTGAGCATCGCCGGCACGATAGTTCCGGCGCTGACCATACGCCGTACCGACACTAGCATCTCCCTGGCCGACGGCGAAAGCTTCGTCATCAGCGGACTGATCAGTACCCGCAACAATTCCCAGGTGAACAAATTCCCGGGGCTGGGCGATATCCCGATTCTGGGCGCGTTCTTTCGTGATAACACCATCAATCGTGAAGAGCGCGAACTGCTGATGATCGTCACCCCGCATCTGGTCCAGCCCCTGGCGGCCAATGCACAACTGCCGTCGTTGCCTGGCGAGCAGCTGCGCAATTACGACCCGAACTTCTACCGCATGTTCTTCCTCGAAAATGGTGATTTCGATAGTAAGAGCGGGCTCTCGCAATGAGCCGGAGCCAGACGCTGAACCGGGCTTTCGCCCTCACTCTTAACGGTGACCTTGAGCGCTTGGCGGGCCAGCTGTATTGCCATTGGCCAGGCGTTCAACGTGTTGTAGCCAGAGGACACTCGATGAAAGCAGTCATTGCAATAACGGCGACATTGATGCTCGCAGGTTGTGCCACCAATGGCCTGTCTTCGCGACCGGCTGTCTGTGCCAAGCCCAGTTCGGAGCAAGAGCTGGCCCTGAATCTGGCTGACAACATGGTCAATGAGGGCCGTTTGTATGCCAGCCTGGCGAATCTTGAAGGTTTGCCCGATGACCTGGTCCAGGTTCGCCTGCGCAAGGCTCGGGTGCTGCGCTTGATGGGGCGTAAAGATGCGGAGCCGTTGTATCAAAGCCTGCTCGGCACCTGTCTGGCCCCTGAAGGGGAACATGGCCTGGGCCAGTTGGCCGCGGCCAAAAATGATAACGCCACCGCTGCCACTCACCTTGAGCGAGCGGTGAAGATGTCCCCCACCGACGACAAGATGCGCAATGACCTGGGGGTCGTCTACCTCAATCAGCGACGGATCCCTGAAGCACGCTTCGAGTTCATGACGGCCATGGAGCTCAAGCAGGCGGATTCACTGGCGGCACTCAACATGGTGACGCTGCTGATTTATCAGGATAACTGGAAGGCGGCTGCCGAACTCGCGAACCGCGCCAGCTTGAGCCCCCAGCAAGTCGCAGAGGCGCAAAACCGCGCGGAAAAACTCAAGGCCTCAGCCAAAAAAGCGGTGGCTTCCGAGGGGAATCGTAAGGCTGAGGTAGCCGATGCCTCACCCAGTGCTGCGATCAAGTAGAACGTACGAGGAGTCGAGATGAATACCAAAAGGCTGTTGATTGTGTGCATGGCTTGCCTGTCCACCAGTGCCTGGGCTATTGAGCCGGGTCCCTCCTCGGCGCCGCAAAAAGGCACCGAACAGTGGATGCAGCTACAGATTCGTGGTGTGGTTGCCTCCCCTTTTCGGCAAACTGCATCGGCCACTGAGCGTGACCTGGCCTTCCAGCGTTGGCTGAACAGTTTCACCTACCCGATCCCGATTTTCTTTGAGCAGAAAGCCGGGGGGGAAATGGCCACCAGCAGCAAATGAGGCACGTCAATGGATGATCAACCTCTGGCATCGTCCAGAGTAGCCTGGCTAAAAAGCCAGGCTTAATTACGTCTGCAGGAAAGTATTGGCATCTACACATTGTTCAGTTCTGACCGAGTCCCCCTGGAGCGCAATGCTGTTCACTTAAACAGTTTCAGCCGCGACGCATTCTTTGTAGCAGCTGCCGAAGGCTGCGTTCGGCTGCGCAGCAGTCGTGAGTCCGGCTGCCGTGATGTACCTGACGCACCGCAATGGCTGATTTTACGACTGCTTCGCAGCCGAACGCAGGCTTCGCCAGCTGCTACAGATCGCATTACGGCTTAAGTGAACAGCATTGCTGTTGGAACGAGGGGTGTGTAGATCTTGAGAGGGGAAGTACAAGTAAGGCGCGGGTGGCAAGGCCATCGTGCTCGACAGCCTCCGCCCGTTTACTTCACCCGAATGCTTTCATTACCCCGATCAGGGCAGGGCCGATGGCGACCAGAAAGAAACTTGGCCATAGGCAGAAAATCAGCGGAAATATTAGCTTGGTACCGATTTTAGCCCCCGCCTCTTCGGCGGCCTGCGTACGCCGATCACGGAATTCATCGGCATAAATACGCAGGGTGTCGGCCACGCTGGTACCAAAACGAATACTCTGCGCCAACAGGCTGACCAACCCTTGCACGTCATCCAGACCAGTACGCACGGCCAGTTGTTTGAGCGCCTCGGTACTGGTGATGCCTGCGCGGATTTGCGCATTGACCAGGGCCAGCTCTTCAGCCAACTCAACCTGACTGACCGACATCTCTTCAGCCACCCGTTCAATGGTCGTGGGCAGGGCCAGGCCCGACTCCACACAGACCACCATCAGATCCAGCGCATCCGGAAACGCGGCACGCAGCCGACCTTGACGCGCCTGCTTGCGCTTGCTGACATACAGTGCCGGCAGCAGCCATCCGATACCGGCCGCCATGACTACCATCAGCAGCCCCATGCTCAGCGAAACCCTGGGAATCATCGGCAATAGCAACAACGCAAGGCCGACCATCAATAGCGGCAATATCAAACGCACCGCCCAGTACATCTGCACCGCCGAAGAGGAGCGATACCCTGCATGCGTCAACAGAGTCTGGGTAACTGACGTCTGGGCCGACTCAGCCGAGGCAAAGCGCTGGCCGACCCGCTCCAGCAACAGTTGCAGATTACTCGGCGCTTCCTGCCCTGCCGTATTGCCCAAATGGCCACGCTTGATCAGCGCCAGACGGCGCTGCACCGGGTCCTGAAGACCCAGCATCAGCAATATCAGAGCGACGACCGCAAGCACCGTACTCAAACCGATCGCACTAAGGAACAACAGGCGCGCCACCTCCTCATTCCCCGTGACCCGACTGAACAACCCGAGTAAAAAATCCATGACCTGTACCTCCCGGTAGCGAATACCGCTTAAACCTGAATCCGGATGATTTTTCGTATCCAGAAAATCCCGACCAGCATGGCGCAGAAAGCCCCGATGATCAGCTTGTGTCCTATGGGATCATTGAGCAGCACGGGCATGTAGGTGGGGCTTGTGACAACGATCGCGATGGCTAGCACGAAGGGAATGGCCACCAGTATCCAGGCCGACATCCGCCCTTCCGCCGACAGGGTCTTGACCTTGCGCTGAAAGCGAAAGCGTCCACGGATCAGGCGACTCAGACGCTCCAGCACCTCGGTCAGATTACCGCCGGTCTCGCGGTGAATAAGGATCGAAGTCACCAGCATCATCACCGTCATGCTCGGCATCCTCTCCAGCAGGCCGAGCATGGCCCGGCGCACATCGTTGCCATAGTTGATATCGGCGAAGGTCAGGCCGAACTCATGAGCGACCGGCCCCTTGTGCTCCTCGGCGACCAGGCGCAGGGTTTCGTTGAACGGGTGCCCGGCGCGCAAGGCCCGGCACATGGCATCCAGCGCATCCGGCAGGCCTTCCTCAAACGCGTTGAAACGTTTGCTCCGGTCACGAGAAACTTTCAACAGCGGTAACCAGAACGCCCCGAAGCCCGCCAACAGCGCCATCCACCAGACTGTCGAGACCATCCAGATCGAGATGACCGTACAAGCGCCCAGGAACAACCCGAGCAATATCACCCGGTAAGCACGATAGTCATGGCCGGCCTGCTCGATCATCGATGTCAGGTTCGCCATAAAGGGCAATTGTTCAAGCATGGCCTCCAGTGGCGACAGACGCGTCAGGTATTTCTGCCGCAGCACCGTCTGCATGTTGGGCAAATTGTTGGCTTTTTCCAGCACATGCAAACGGCCGCGGATGCGCTTGCGCATCTTGCCGGCCTCACCAAACACCGGCACCACCACGCCCTGGGACAAGAGGAACACGGCGATAAACACCATGCCCAGGAACATCAGAATGAATTCACCAGGGATATGACTCATGACTGCCGTGCCTCCATCCACTCAGGTCTGAACATCGTCAGCGGCAACTCGATGCCGCGTTTGGCCAGCACATCGCGGAAGGACGGGATCATGCCGCTGGGGCGATAGTCACCGAGCACCTCACCGTCTTCGCCCAAGCCTTGGCGCGCAAAGGAGAAAATTTCGGTCATGGTGATGATCTCGCCTTCCATGCCGTTGATCTCCTGCACGCTGACCAGTCGGCGCTTGCCGTCCTCCTGGCGTTCCAGCTGAATCACCACATCAATCGCCGACGCGATCTGCTGACGCATGGCCTTGATCGGGAAGGTCGCCCCGGTCATCGACACCATGTTCTCGATGCGCCCCAGCGCATCACGCGCGGTGTTGGCGTGGATCGTGGTCAACGAGCCGTCGTGGCCGGTGTTCATCGCCGTCAGCATGTCCAGCGCCTCGGCGCCACGCACCTCACCGATCACAATGCGGTCAGGACGCATCCGCAAACTGTTGCGCACCAACTCCCGCTGGCTCACCTCGCCACGCCCCTCGATGTTCGAAGGCCGGGTTTCCAGGCGCACCACGTGGGGCTGCTGCAGTTGCAGTTCGGCCGAGTCTTCGATGGTGACGATCCGCTCGTTGTGCGGGATGAAACTGGACAGCACATTGAGCATGGTGGTCTTGCCGCTGCCGGTACCGCCGGAAATCAGCACATTCAAGCGTCCGCGGACAATCGCCTTGAGCAGCAGGGCAATGGCCGGGGTCAACGTGCCCACCTGGATCAGGCTGTCGGTGTTGAGCAAGTCCACCGCAAAGCGGCGAATCGACATGCTTGGGCCGTCGATGGCCAGCGGCGGGATAATCGCGTTGACCCGCGAACCGTCCTTGAGCCGGGCGTCCACCAATGGCGAGGACTCGTCGATACGCCGACCCAGGCTGGACACGATACGGTCGATGATGTTCAGCAAATGCTGATCATCGCGAAAGCGCACATCGGTCCTTTGCAGTTTGCCGAAGCGCTCGACATAGACCGAGGAATAACCGTTGACCAGAATGTCGGACACGCTGTGATCGGCCAGCAACGGTTCCAGGGGCCCCAGGCCGAGCACCTCGTCGGTGATCTGCTTGATAATCAGCTGGCGGCTGGTGGTACTCACCGGTGCCGAATGCTCGTCGAGCAGGCGCTGGCAAATATCACGGATCTGCCGTGAGGCCTCGGCCTGTTCAAGGGAGTCCAGCAAGGACAGGTCCATGACC
>Ga0207655_1000921_pt1 | contig 30542 bp, 30 predicted proteins | sample KBSM44metaG_FD_184398 | JGI IMG/M metagenome (GOLD analysis project Ga0207655, IMG submission 184398) | Miscanthus rhizosphere microbial communities from Kellogg Biological Station, Michigan, USA - KBS M4-4 metaG (SPAdes) (version 2) | ecosystem: Host-associated > Plants > Roots > Rhizosphere >... | reverse complement strand
CCTGGCGGATGTCTTCGACCAGTTCTTCGATGCTGTTGAGCGCCACGCGGCACCCCCTTCTCAATCAGGATTTCAAGAAGCCGTTGGCGGCCAGGAAGCTTTCGGTAATGCCACTGCCCTTGCTCGGCTCGGCGGCCTTGTCACCCAAAAGCAAACGCTCCAGATAACGGGCCAGCAGGTCGACCTCAAGGTTTACCCGACGCCCTGCACGGTAGTCGGCCATGATGGTTTCGGACAGGGTGTGCGGGACAATGGTCAGCTCGAATTCGGCGCCATTGACCTCATTGACCGTCAGGCTGGTGCCGTCGACGGTGATCGAACCCTTGTGGGCGATGTACTTGGCCAGTTCCTTGGGTGCGCGTACGCGGAACTGGATGGCGCGGGCATTATCGCTGCGCGAAATGATTTCGCCGACTCCGTCGACGTGGCCACTGACCAGGTGCCCACCCAGACGGGTGGTGGGAGTCAGGGCCTTTTCCAGGTTGACCTTGCTGCCGCTCTTGAGGTCGATGAAGGCGGTGCGCTTGAGGGTTTCGACGCTGACGTCGGCCCAGAAGCCGTCGCCCGGCAGCTCCACGGCGGTCAGGCACACACCGTTGACGGCGATGCTGTCGCCGAGCTTGACGTCACCCAGGTCGAGCTTGCCGGTTTCGACGTAGACGCGCACGTCGCCACCCTTGGGGGTCAGGCTGCGGATGGTGCCGATGGATTCGATGATGCCGGTGAACATGGGGTCTTCCTCAAAAAGCGGTTTGCGCGGGGCAAGCCCGGCATTATACGCCGGGCGCCGGCAAGGGGATGGCCGTGACCCGCCAGTCATCGCCCACTGCGCGCATTTCGGTAATTTTCAGCCTTGGTGCCTCGCTCATCTTGCCCAGCGGCCAGTCCAGCAGCGGCCGGGCCTGGGAGCCAAGGAAGGTGCCGGCGACAAACAGCTGGTACTCATCGACAAGGCCTTGCTGGGCAAAGGCGCCGACCAGGCCGGCACCGGCTTCCAGCAGGATTTCGTTGATACCTCGGGCCGCCAGGGCTTGCAGCAGCGCCGGCAAGTCGACCTGGCCATTGTCACCCGGCAGGCTGAGCAACTCGTGGCCGGCAGCGGCATAACGCGGGTCATCTGCGACAGCAGTCACCACCAGCGCCGGCCCGGCTTGGAAGAAAGCCGCATCCAGCGGCAGGCGCAGGCGACCATCGACCAGCACCCTCAGCGGTGTACGGCTGAGTGCCAGGGCGGTGGTTTCGGCATCCAGGCCCAGCTCGGTGCCACGCACGGTCATTCGTGCATTGTCGGCCAGCACACTGGCAGCGCTGGTCAGCACCACGCTGGAGCGGGCGCGCAAGCGCTGCACCGCCGAACGGGCAGCCGGGCCGGTGATCCACTGGCTTTCGCCACTGGCCATCGCGGTGCGGCCATCCAGGCTCATGGCCAGCTTGGCGCGGACGAACGGCAGGCCGTGTTCCATGCGTTTGAGGAAGCCCGGGTTTAGCGCGCGGGCTTCGGCTTCGAGCACGCCGCTGGCGACTTCAATGCCTGCCTCGGCCAAGCGCTGCAAGCCCTGGCCTGCCACTTGCGGGTTGGGGTCCTGCATGGCCGCCACCACTCGCGCCACACCGGCCTTGACCAGTGCTTCGGCGCACGGCGGCGTGCGGCCATGATGGCTGCACGGTTCAAGGGTGACGTAGGCACAGGCGCCAATGGCGCGCTCACCAGCCTGGCGCAGGGCGTGCACTTCGGCATGCGGCTCGCCGGCACGCACGTGCCAGCCTTCACCGACCACTTCGCCATCGCGCACGATCACGCAGCCCACGCGCGGGTTCGGGTGAGTGGTGTACAGGCCTTTGCGCGCCAGCTCCAGCGCGCGGGCCATGTAATGGGCGTCAAGGACGGCAGCTTGGCTGGGCATGTTCACTCTCTAGCGGGCTCACGGGCCAGGCGGTCGATTTCTTCGCGGAACTCGTCGAGGTCCTGGAAGCGCCGGTACACCGAGGCAAAGCGGATATAGGCCACTTCATCGAGCTTGCGCAGCTCGGCCATGACCATTTCACCTACCACCAGCGATTTGACTTCGCGCTCGCCGGTCGCGCGCAGGCGGCTCTTGATGTGCGCCAGCGCCGCTTCCAGGCGCTCGACGCTGACCGGGCGCTTTTCCAGAGCCCGTTGCATGCCGGCGCGCAGCTTTTCTTCGTCGAAAGGCTGGCGTGTGCCGTCCTGCTTGATCAGCCGGGGCAGCACCAGCTCGGCGGTTTCGAAGGTAGTGAAGCGCTCGCCACAGGCCACGCATTCGCGGCGGCGGCGCACCTGCTCGCCCTCGGCAACGAGGCGAGAGTCGATGACCTTGGTGTCGTTGGCACCGCAAAAGGGACAGTGCATGGTGGCAGGCAACAAAAAAAGGGAGGGCCATGGTAGCGCATTGCACTGGCAAGACAAGCCAAAGGGGTTAACATCCATGGGAAATCTGCCCGTGAAGGACTCCCCCATGCACTACCGAGCGCTCGTCGTGCTGTGCTGCGCCGCCCTGCTCGCCGCCTGCGGCAGCGACAGGCCGAAGACCGACAACCTCCCGGCCCCCGCGCCCGCCCGCTCGGCCAAGCAGGCCGAAGTACTGGGCCCGCTGCCGGCCTACCAGCGCGAGCTGAGCGGCACCTTGCTGGAAATTCCGGCCGGTGCCAACGTGGAGCTGGCCTTGCTGGTCATCGATGAACGCGACCGCCCGCAAGGCCTGCTGGCCAGCAGCACTCTGACCGGTACCGGCCAGGTCCTGCCCTACCACCTGCGTTTCAACCCCGAAGCCTTCCCGGCCGGTGCACGGGTCGAGCTGCGTGGCCGCGCCAGCAGCTCCGGCCAACTGATCATGCACCTGCCCCCCGTGCGCATTACCCAGGCCCAAACCCAAGCCACCGGCCCGCTGCGTTTCGAGAAGGCGCCGTAAGTGGCACCGCTGGCCCTGCAACAGGCGCTCAGCGGCCTGATTGGCGAAGCGCGCCTGGTCGTCAGCGAACTGCCCGGCTGCGACCTGAAGCTGTGGCTGATCGACGACCAGAACATGGACCGCGCCTTCAGCAGCGAAGAAACCCGGCGCATTCTGGAAGAGCCGCCCTACTGGAGCTTCTGCTGGGCCAGCGGCCTGGCCATGGCCCGCTACCTGGCCGAGCGCCCCGAATGGGTGGCGGGCAAGCGCGTGCTGGACTTCGGCGCAGGCTCCGGTATCGCTGGCATTGCCGCAGCACGCGCTGGCGCGCTGGAAGTGGTGGCGTGCGACCTCGACCCGCTGGCCCTCGACGCCTGCCGCGCGAATGCCGCGCTGAACGGCGTCGAGCTGAACTACAGCAGCGATTTCTTCGCCGAAGGCGACCGTTTCGACCTGATCCTGGTTGCCGACGTGCTGTACGACCGCGCCAACCTGCCACTACTGGATGCCTTCCTTGGCCGCGGTCGCCAGGCCCTGGTGGCCGACTCACGGGTACGCGATTTCAGCCACCCGCTGTACCGGCAGTTGGGCGTGCTTGAAGCACTCACCCTGCCAGACCTGGCCGAGCCGCACGAATTCCGCCGGGTCAGCCTGTACCACGCCAGCCGCGACGCCTTATAGTGGTGCCATTCACGAGTTTGCGAGAGTCGCAATGAGCCAAGACACGCCTTACATTTTCGACGCCACCGATGCCACCTTCCAGCAACTGGTGATCGAGAACTCCTTCCACAAGCCGGTGCTGGTGGACTTCTGGGCCGAGTGGTGCGCGCCGTGCAAGGCGCTGATGCCGTTGCTGGCCAAGATCGCCGAGGGTTACCAGGGCGAACTGCTGCTGGCCAAGATCAATTGCGACGTGGAGCAACAGGTGGTTGCCCAGTTCGGCATCCGCAGCCTGCCGACCGTGGTCCTGTTCAAGGACGGCCAGCCGGTGGACGGTTTCGCCGGAGCACAGCCGGAATCGGCGATTCGCGCCATGCTCGAGCCGCATGTGCAAATGCCCGCCGCACCCGCCGCTTCGCCGCTGGAGCAGGCCAAGGCACTGTTTGCCGAAAGCCGCTTCGCGGAAGCCGAAGCACTGCTGCAGGTGCTGCTGGGTGAGGACAACAGCAATGCCGAAGCGCTGATTCTATACGCTCGCTGCCTGGCCGAGCGCGGTGAGCTGGGCGAAGCGCAGGTGGTATTGGACGCGGTCAAGACTGACGAACACAAAGCTGCACTGGCGGGTGCCAAGGCACAGCTGACCTTCCTGCGCCAGGCTGCCAGCCTGCCGGAAGTGGCTGACCTGAAAAGCCGCCTGGCGCAGAACCCGCAGGATGACGAGGCGGCTTATCAGCTGAGCATCCAGCAGCTGGCGCGCCAACAGTATGAGGCGGCGTTGGAGGGGTTGCTGAAGCTGTTCCAGCGTAACCGTGCCTATGAGAACGGGCTGCCGCATAAGGCATTGCTGCAGGTGTTCGAGCTACTGGGCAATGATCACCCGCTGGTCAACGTTTACCGACGCAAGCTGTTCGCTGCGATGTATTGATAGCCAATGCCAGGTACGGCCGCCCGACATCGGGCGGCTGCATCGATCGATTCTACAGGTATTAGCCAATATCAAGGCTCAGCGCCGTCTGCAGGTCGATCAGTGGGACAGGCAGGATCAACACTGCCCAGATAAACGCCTCGCCCAGATCGCTGTACGCCCGAATGATACAAAAGGGCTCATTATCAAACCGTTCGATAGCTCCGTTGCTGGCAATAAAACAGTTAAACCCGCTCCAATAGGTATCTTCATAGGGGATCACGACTTCCTGACCTCCCTTTCGATAGCACAGCTTTACATGACCATGTAATGACGGCGTCAAGCGAATATAGCCGGTCGGAACGCCACGAAGAACCATAACTGTGGACGTGAACGTGCTGTTTTCCACTGCGGCCTGAATGACGCAATACTCGCACAGTGTCTCGATACTAGATGCTTCTCGTTCGTCAGGCAGGAAGGTACACCCCCAACCCTTTGGCTCTATCCGACCTCCATATTGACTCCACCAGCGTGGAGGCTCACCTGCATTACTGGGCAAAAGGCTCAGCGTTACCGTTTGCGCCCCATTAATCACCCGCACCCTGGGTTCAAGGCCGAACGACTGGCCCTCAACTTGCACGTGTGCGAGTGGGGGCTCACTCGATTGAAGTTCAAAGCGACTCCTAACAATTGAGCCATCCGTTTCCAAAACCCCACTACGCACGAGCCCCGGTGGCATGAGGAGGCTGGGGCAGTCTTGTATATCCTGCTGGGCAAGCGCAGCCCCAGGATAGCGTGTCGCATCCAGCACCATGGACACGCCTGCCGTTGATACAGGAATAGGCGGATAGAGGTTGGGAAAGAAAGCGATACCGTGCTCCCCAATCACAGGATACAAGGCTAGAAACGATGATTGATTCTCTACCGCGCTTATCGAGCGAAGCCAGAAATGCATGGGCTTGAGTACTCGGGTGCTCAACGGCTGGATTTTACCCAGCTGAATGAATTTGCTGGAATCAGCATGCCCCCGGAAAAAGAGGGCATAGGGCAATGCCCCCAGTTCATCGCGAGTGGATGTTTGATAGGCATTGGAGAGATAGAAAACGGGATACTTAGCCCACCCTAGTGATACACGCTGCTCACTGTCATAGCGTCCTGCGTTGGCTTCGAGGTCTATTTCCAGGCAGAGCTCAACACCCTGTTCCTCTATCACATGCCGTACTTGAGTGATGGTCCTTGTCCGTCCGCCCAATGAGCGGACCAGGTGAATAACCACACACGACAGGATTCTGCGTCTGACCACCCACCGTAACGGGCTACCGTCACCGCCCGTCACCTGCAATTTCAATGGCCCCAATGAGCATCGGAAGTACCGCGCCGATTCCATTGTCGTGTCGATTTCAAACTCGATATCCTTCGCACAGAACCCGTCGCCCTGCGGTTCTAGCGCATGAGCGTTCCAATACTCATTCACCTTGCGCCAGTCGAAGAACACCATGAAGGGCCAGCCGTAAAGGCTATCCTCGCCGGAGCGGACTTCATCGTTTGCGCCATTGCTGATATCCATTCTTTCCACCCGCGGTAGTGCCGTTCAGGTGACTGTCACGTATCACCCAAAGCGTCACAACTGGCAGAAATGACAGGTCATTCGGCTTTTCGTGGCCCCACCCAATGGTAAACCGGCGCATCACCCACGTTTTCAACCCGCACATCTGGACTATGGCGCAACCTGACCAACAATCGTTTACCTGCCGCGACACTTCCTACCAGCGCTTCCAATTGCTCCAACAGCTGAGGCCCTGCGACGTGCCCGGCCCGTTGCAGTAACTCACGTGCTGTTGCCCATTGCCCATCATCCTGACTTGGCGGGGCGTGGACCACTGCGGTTGCGTCTACAGACGCCTCACGCCCCGTCACCCGTTGCCCCAGCTGCGCCCACTCTTCTGGCGCCAGCTCAATGGTCAGGTCCACTGGCCATTCACCAATCTGTCCGCGAATTCTCATGATGCATTCCTTGAGCCCAGGTCAATGCAGCCATGCTACCGCAACATGAAACCTTAGCCACGCAGGCTGGCGGCACGCAGAAAAGTTGTTATAACATAACCCAATCTTCCAGCCCGCTCCGGAGTCGTCCATGCGTCGCCTGCTGCTCGCCCTGCCCTTCGCCTTGCTGCCACTGGCCGTGGCCCATGCCCACGATGACCATGATCACGACCACGCCCATGGCACGCTCGGCGCCCACGAGCACGGTGTAGCCAAGCTCAACGTCGTACTCGATGGCAACACCCTGGAGCTTGAGCTGGACAGCCCGGCCATGAACCTGGTCGGTTTCGAGCACGCTGCCAGCAGCGATGCCGACAAGGCCAAGGTCGCCGCCGTACGCCAGCAGCTCGAACAACCTTTGAAGCTGGTCGGCCTGGCTGCTGCCGCAGGCTGCAAAGAAGACCAGCAGGCGCTGGAAAGCCCGCTGTTCGGTGACGCCCCGAAAGCCGACGAGGATGGCGACGATCATGAGCATGGGCACCAACACAGCGACATTGGCGCCCATTACCAGCTGACCTGCGCCAACCCCGAGAAACTGACACAGGTGGACCTGGCACCACTGTTCAAGGCCTTCCCGGCCACCCAGAAAATCAACGTGCAACTGATCGGCCCCAATGGCCAGAAAGGAGTGGAAACCACGCCGGCCCAGGCAACGGTCGCCTTCTGAATGAGCCAGCCGTTGATCGAACTGCGTGACCTGGTGTTCGCCTGGCCAGGTCAGCCACCGCTGCTGGATATTCCGGCCTTTCACCTGGGCGCTGGTGAAGCCCTGTTCCTCAAGGGCCCCAGCGGCAGTGGCAAGACCACCCTGCTGGGCCTGCTGGGCGGAGTGAACGTGCCGGCCCAGGGCCGCGTCCAGCTGCTCGGCCACGACCTCGGCAGCCTGGGCCAGGGCGCCCGCGACCGCTTTCGAGTAGATCACACGGGGTACATTTTTCAGCAGTTCAACCTGCTGCCGTTTCTGTCTGTGCGTGAAAACGTCGAGCTGCCCTGCCGCTTCTCGCGCAGCCGCAGGGCCCGCGCCGAGCAGCGCCATGGCGGTGTCGACCAGGCAGCCAGCACGCTGTTGGCGCACCTGGGCCTGGACGACCCCGCCCTGCTCGCCCGCCGCGCCGACAGCCTGTCGATCGGCCAGCAGCAGCGGGTCGCCGCCGCCCGCGCACTGATCGGCCAGCCCGAGTTGGTGATTGCCGACGAACCGACTTCGGCACTGGATACCGACACCCGCGAAGCGTTCATCCGCCTGCTGTTCGATGAGTGCCGCGCCGCCGGCGCAAGCTTGTTGTTCGTCAGCCACGATCAAAGCCTGGCACCGCTGTTCGACCGCCACCTTTCCCTGGCCGACCTCAACCGCGCCGCCAAGCCCCGGGAGGCCTGATGTACCTGCTCCGCCTTGCCCTGGCCAGCCTGGCCAACCGCCGTTTCACTGCGTTTCTGACCGCTTTTGCCATTGCCTTGTCGGTGTGCCTGCTGCTGGCCGTGGAGCGGGTCCGTACCGAGGCTCGCGCCAGCTTCGCCAGCACCATCAGCGGAACCGACCTGATCGTCGGCGCCCGCTCTGGCTCGGTGAACCTGCTGCTGTATTCGGTGTTCCGCATTGGTAACGCCACCAACAACATCCGTTGGGACAGCTTCCAGCATTATGCCCAGGACCCACGGGTGAAGTGGGCAATCCCGATCTCGCTGGGCGACTCCCACCGTGGCTACAGGGTGATGGGTACCACGGCGGATTACTTCAGCCATTACCAGTACGGTCGCCGCCAGCACCTGGAACTGAGCCAGGGACGTGAGTTCGCCAGCGACCCCTTCGAAGTGGTGCTCGGCGCCGAAGTGGCCGAGGCGCTGCATTACAAGCTGGGTGACAAGCTGGTACTGGCCCACGGCGTGGCCGCCATCAGCCTGGTCAAGCACGACGACAAACCATTCACCGTGGTCGGTGTGCTCAAACGCACCGGCACACCGGTCGATCGCACCCTGCATATCAGCCTGGGGGGTATGGAAGCGATCCATATCGACTGGCACAACGGCGTACCCGCCCGTGGCGCCGGGCGCATCAGCGCCGAGCAAGCACGCGCGATGGACCTGCAACCTGCCGCCATCACTGCATTCATGCTGGGGCTGAACAGCAAGATCGCGACCTTCAGCCTGCAGCGGGAGATCAATGAGTACCGCAGCGAGCCGCTGCTGGCGATCCTGCCTGGGGTGGCCCTGCAGGAGCTCTGGAGCCTGATGGGCACTGCCGAACAAGCACTGTTCGTGGTGTCGCTGTTCGTGGTGCTGACCGGCCTGATTGGCATGCTCACGGCGATTCTTACCAGCCTCAACGAGCGCCGCCGGGAGATGGCGATCTTACGCTCGGTCGGTGCCAGGCCTTGGCATATCGCGGGGCTGCTGGTACTGGAGGCACTGTCACTGGCGGCGGTCGGGATCGTGGCCGGGCTTGGCTTGCTGTACGCGGGGATTGCCCTTGCGCAGGGGTATGTACAGGCGAACTATGGCTTGTATCTGCCACTGGCCCTACCTAGCGCTCATGAATGGACCTTGCTGGCTATCATCCTGGGGGCTGCGTTGCTGATGGGTAGCGTGCCTGCGTGGCGGGCGTATCGGCAGTCGCTGGCCGATGGTTTGTCCATACACCTCTGAGTGCGCGTAATGATCAAACACCTCATCGCCCTCTTCGCGGGTTCACCCGCGAAGAGGCCAGTAAAGGCAACACAATTTCTACTGGTCATATTGCTCTCGCTGACATTGCCTGCCTGGGCCTCAGAACCCCGTGAACTGGACTGGCCCGCCCTGATCCCCGAAGGCGCCCCGGTCACCCCACCACAACTGGCGCCGCTGCACGACATGTCGCAGCTAAGCAACGCCCTGTCTGCCGAGTCTGCCCCACCCGCGCGCCAGCAAGCCCCCGATGCCCCGGTGGTGAAAGGTCTCGACGGCCAGCAGGTCAAGCTGCCGGGCTACATCGTGCCACTGGAGGTCAGCGAAGAAGGCCGCACCACCGAATTCCTGCTGGTCCCTTACTACGGTGCGTGTATCCACGTGCCACCCCCACCGTCGAACCAGATCGTGCACATTTTCAGTGAGATGGGCGTGCGCGTCGAAGACCTCTACCAACCTTACTGGATCGAGGGGAAGATGCAGGTTAGAGCCTCCAGCAGCGAACTGGCCGACGCTGGCTACCAGATGGAGGCCGAGAAAATATACGCGTATGAGCTGAGATGAGAACTGTTTCGAATTCGTGAAGACGCTTCTTTGAGCTGGGTCAAACTTTCTGTTTAACCAGCTCCGTACCATTGGACTACTCGATTAATAACGTCCTTTGGGAGCTTCCATGAACAAGTCCTTGCTCGGCGCCTCGCTTGTGGCCCTTGCGCTCGCCGCCCCTGTTGCCCACGCTCACCAGGCAGGCGATGTCATCGTCCGCGCAGGCGCCATCACCACCGCCCCTAACGAAAGCAGCGGCGACCTGAAATTCGATGGCAACAAGGTTTCGGGCACCAAGGCAACCCTGGACAGCGACACCCAGCTGGGCTTGACCTTTGCCTATATGCTCACCGACCACATCGGCCTGGAGCTGCTGGCAGCCACCCCGTTCAAGCACACCGTAGGCGTAAAAGGCCTGGGCGGCGGCCTGGACGGCAAGCTGGCCGACATCAAGCAACTGCCACCGACCCTGTCGCTGCAGTACTACCCGATGGAACCGAACTCCAAGTTCCAGCCCTATGCCGGCGTGGGCATCAACTACACCCTGTTCTTCGATGAAGACCTCAGCAGTGCCCGCAAGCAGCAAGGCTTCAGCAACCTGAAACTGCAGGACTCGATCGGGATCGCCGGCCAGCTGGGCATGGACTACATGATCACCGACAACCTGCTGGTCAACGCCTCGGTCTGGTACGTCGACATCGACACCAAGGCCAGCGTCAACGGCCCGACCGCTTTGGGCTACAGCAAGACCAAGGTCGACGTCGATGTCGACCCGTGGGTGTACATGGTCGGCCTTGGCTACAAGTTCTGACCTGAACACGGCAGGGCGGCTTCGGCCGCCCTCGCACGTTTCAGCCATAGCCAGTAGCCCAGCGCTACCGCGCTGATGGCCATGCCAAGCCCGCACACTGCGACCCACCCCCAATGGGCAAACACCCAGGCCGCCAACACCGCTCCCAGCCCGCTGCCAAGCGAGTAGCAACACATGTAGGCACCGATCAACCGGCTGGCCATCGCGCCACGCCCGGCCAGCAACAGGCTCTGGTTGGTGACATGTACCGCCTGCACGGCAAAGTCCAGCATCAGCACTCCCAGCACGAAGGCCATCAGTGAAGCCCCGACAAACGCCGTGGGCAACCACGACAGCGTCAGCAAGGCCAGCGCCAACCCAGTAGTGCGTTCACCCTGCCCCTGGTCAGCCAGACGACCGGCACGCGAAGCTGCCAAGGTACCCGCGACACCTGCCAGGCCGAACAGGCCGATCTCGGTATGGCTCAGCGCCAACGGCGCAGCACTGAGCGGCATGACCATGGCACTCCATAGCACGCTGAACGCGGCGAAGATCAACACTCCAAACATGCCTCGCTGGCGCAGCAACCTGTCGTGCCGGTACAGGTTGAACTGGGACACAATCAGCGCCCGGTAGCCAGACCGATGCATGACGGGCTGCACCGAGGGCAAGCTACGCCATATCACCAGTGCCAGCACTATCAAGACGCCTGCGGCCATCCAGTACACGCTGCGCCAACCGGCCAGGTCGGCCAACCCGCCCGAGACCAGGCGCGCAAGCAGAATGCCCAGCACCACACCACTGGTGACGGCGCCTACCGCCTGCCCTTGCTGGCCCGGTGAGGCCAGGCTCGCGGCATGCGCCACCATCACCTGCACCATCACGGCCATCAACCCGGTGACGGCTAGAGCCACCAGCAGCATTGCCCAACTTTGCGACATGCCGACGCCGATCAGCGCCAGAGCCGAGAACAGCAACTGGCCAAGCAACAGGCGCTTGCGATCGACCAAGTCACCCAGCGGTACGATCAGTAGCAACCCCAGGGCATAGCCCGCCTGGGTCACGCCAACTACCCAGCCAATCTGCTGCTGCCCCACCCCCAGCTCGGCAGCCATCGACTCAAGCAGAGGCTGAGCGAAGTACACCGTCGCAACGGCCATGGCGCTGGTAATGGCCAGCAACAGGGTTGTCCAGCGTGTCAGTGAAGGTGCCATCGGACCAACCTCGTCAATCTGGTTTCGATTTGAAACCACACACTGGCTATTTAGCAAATGTGGTTTTAATCTGCAACCAGACGTTAAGACAGGTTTGCACCATGCTCGATGAACACAATGCGCAATGCCCCGTAGCCCGGGCCCTGGAGGTGCTGGGTGACCGTTGGGCGCTGATGATCCTGCGCGATGCCTTTGACGGCCTGCACCGGTTCAGTGAATTTCACAAGAACCTGGGGCTGGCGAAGAACATCCTCGCCTCGCGGCTCAAACTACTGGTGGAGAGCGAGTTGCTGGCCTTGCAGCCGGCATCGGATGGCAGTGCCTACAAGGAATATGTGCTGACCGCGAAAGGGCGGTCGGTGTTTCCAGTGGTGGTTGGCTTGAGGCAATGGGGGGAGCGGTTTCTGTTCGAGGCGGGTGAGGCGCGTTCGGAATTGGTGGAGGGAGCTACCGGGCAGACGCTTGAGACGTTGCAGGTGCGTGCCCAGGATGGGCGGGTTTTGCATGCCGAAGACTGCCTGCGCAGAATGGTGCGGCATGAATGATTTTGGGGCTGCTGCACAGCCCCCGGTTATCAGGCCTTGCCCAGAAGCCGCGCCAGCCCCTCGACCATCGGCGTCGCCTGCGCGAACTTGAACCGCGCCAGCAACCGCTGATTATCCGCCCGCGAATGGCGAATATCCCCCGAACGGGCCGCGACATAGCTGATCGCTGGCAAGCTCCCCACCACCTTCTCCAGCGCTGCCAGCAACTGGTTCAGCGAAGTCGCCTGGTTGAGGCCGATGTTCACCGCCCCCTCCTCGACCTGCGGCTGCTCCAATGCTTGCACCATCACCTGCACCAGATCACCCACGTAGAGGAAATCGCGGGTCTGCTCGCCATCGCCAAACACCGTGATCGGCAAGCCCTGTACAGCGCGCTCACAGAAAATGCTGATCACACCGGAATACGGTGAGGACGGGTCCTGACGTGGCCCGAAAATATTGAAGAAGCGAAACACCACCGGCTCCAGACCATGCTGGCGGCGGTAGAAGTCCAGGTATTGCTCACTGGCCAGTTTGTCCACGGCATAGGGGGTCAGCGGCGCCTTGGGGGTCTCTTCGGCAATCGACTCGCCCTCGCCATTGTTGCCATACACCGCCGCACTGGAAGCGAACAGCACCCGACGCACGCCATGCACGCGCATGGCTTCACAGACATTGAGGGTGCCGATGAAGTTGCTCTGATGGGTGCGTACCGGGTCCTCGACCGAGGCCTGCACCGAAGCCACCGCCGCCAGGTGCACTACAGCACGGCAGCCAGCCGCTGTCTGTGTAACCAACCCGGCATCGGCTACATCGCCTTCGATCAGTTCCAACCGTGGGTGGTCGACCTGCAGGTTGCTCCTGCGGCCTGTGGAAAAGTCATCAAGAATGCGTACGGCGTAGCCTTTGTCCAACAACGCATCGCACAGGTGGGAGCCAATGAAGCCGGCACCGCCGGTGATCAGGATGGGGGCGTCAGCCATGGCGGTAGAACCGGTCCAGTAGAGGCGGCAAGCCAGCGCGCCAGGCACGCGGCTTGATACCGAAGGTATGAAGGATTTTCTTGCAGGCCAGTACCGCATGTTGCGGCTCTTCGCTGGCATCCGGGCGCGCGGCATGGGCTTGCGGTGTGGGGGCCTGCACGGCCAGTTGGCGGTGCTGGCCGGCCTCGGTGAGGATCGCCTGGCCCAGCGCCAGCGGCGTGGTCGCCTCGTTGCCAGCGTAATGGTAGGTGCCCCACAACGGCGCATTGCAATCGAGCTGCTTGAGCACCGACAGGATCACCCGGGCGGCATCATCGACAGGCGTCGGGTTGCCACGTCGATCATCGGCCAGCAGCAGCTCTTGTGGTTGCTCGGCACGTGTCAGGAAGCGGCCCAACGAGCCGTCGATGCTCTCATCGAGCAACCAGCCAAAGCGCAGCAGCACATGCTGTGGGCAGGCCGCACGCACGCTCTGCTCGATGCGCCACAAGGCCTGGCCACGCAGGCCCAGCGGCACGGGCTCGTCTTTTTCACTGTAGGCCGTGGCCCGCGAACCATCGAACACCCGGTAGCTGGAAGGCTGCACCAGGGTGATCTGGTGGTGCTGGCACAGCTCCGCCAACCGCTCCACCGCCCGCTCCTGTTGAGCCAGGCGCTGCTCGCTGACCGACTCGGCCTGGAACCAGTCGAAGTAATAGGCCAGGTTGACCAGCGCGTCGGGGCGGTGATCGTCGAGCAACTGAGTGAGGCTGGCCGGCGTCCAACCGTTCTCGGGCGGGCGTGGCGCCAGGAATGCGATGTCCTCCTCGGCCCCAAGACGAATCAGCGCTTGCCCGAGGGCATTGCCACCACCCAACAGCATTAGGCGCATACGCATAGAGTCAGCAGATCCGGAGAGGTTGATGAAGGAAAGGGGCATTTTGCGGTTTCCGCTGCGGGAAGTCCAACGTCTGGCCCTGTGACTGCTTCAGGCGGTGCGGTTTCCGAGCTGCCAAAGCTCACTATCGCGACACACAGATATTTCCTACGGCATACCAGGAACGAGCTGACTACCACGCAAAAGCATAACTGCATTCAATAGTTCCCCCCTTGCCAACAGGGGAGCCCCACAAAAATAAGTACAAGGAACGTTCAATGCCTCACTCGCAAGCCGCATACCTGGATTTTTCCCCCGAGCAAAGTCGGGCCATAGCCTTTGCAAGCCAAACCCTTGCAGACTCCGGCGGCCCGGAAGCAAAGGGGGTTGCAATCCAGGCACGTATATTGACCGACCAAATCCAGAAATCCTTGACTGACGAGCAGCGTTCGCTGCTACAGCGCTTCGGCGAAGGCAGATTGTCTACGCTGATGTACAGGCACATGCCTTATGCCGACGAGCCGATACCTGAAAACCTTCCCGATATTACCGCCTTGGCGCAAAACCCTCGCTGCACATACCTCGCCTCGCGCAATCAGCTGCTGCTGGAGCTCGCACGACACCGAAATTTCGCTTTTGATATCGACAACGAGGGCAAGCAGGTCCGTCTGGTTGGCAACTTCAAGGGAGGAGGCCGAATTCCACGGGTTGGCGAACACCCACGCCTGGAAGTTGAAACCAGCTCGCATGCAGGCTTGTGCTTGGGGCCGCACACTGAAGCGCCTTACAACTGTTCAACAGTCTCCAGTGATGGTCACTCCCCTGCTCCCTCTGCACTTATCCTCACTGCTCGCTGGAACCCCGCCAATGACCCTACGCATGTCTTTCCCCTACAAGAAATCATCGAGCGCTTGAGCAGCCTGGATGCGCTCGCACTGACCTCAAAATCTTTCGACTTCACTCGCAGTGAGTGCTTTGCTGACGGAAAAGGCAAAGCAGGTGAAGCAGTTTCAATGCTTCAGTTCGAGCCTAACGGTGGCTTCTCTGTGCGCTTCAACAGTTACCGCTTCAGTTTGAATGAGCGTGCTTGCAGCGCTGCAGCACGCGCGTTCAGTACTTTTCGGAAAATGCTGAGTAGCGTACAACCACTGGTGTTTGTCTTGCAGCCCGACCGTGCATCGTTAATCAACAACAGCAGAGCGTTGCACGGTCGCCAGACAGTTGAGGACAACCGGCGCCTTCTCATTCGTCAATTCGGATACTCCCCCTTCGCAGCACCGTTGGTACTTGTTGAGGATCCGCTGCTGGTGCGTGGCTGATTAGCGGAAAATACCCAATGATTGAAATCGATTTAACGCTTGTCCTGATACTGGCACTCGTCGCACTCACGGCCGGCTTTTTCGACGCTATCGCCGGAGGCGGTGGCCTGATCACGCTCCCCGTACTGTTCATCGCCGGTATAGAGCCCTTGGCGGCAATTGCCACTAATAAATTCCAGGCAGCTTCAGCGACGGTTTCGGCTACTTGCGCCTTTGCCCGCAAAGGCATGATCGACTGGAGACGAGGCAGCTCGATGGCGGTCATGTCGTTTATTGGCGGCGCTCTGGGAGCCTTGTCGATAACGTATGTGCCCAAAAGCCTTTTACAGGCATGCGTCCCCCCGCTGCTGATCCTGATAGCAGCCTACTTTGCCTTTAGTCCAAGCCCGAATGAACAAGCGCGCAAGGCGAAGATGTCGACTAGCCTGTTTTGTGTGGCGGTTACACCGTTCATTGGGTTTTATGATGGAGTATTTGGCCCTGGCGTCGGCTCGTTCTTCATGCTGGCCTGCGTAATTCTCTTGGGCCAGCACTTGATACAGGCCGTGTGCACCAGCAAGCTTTTGAACGCAGCCTGCAACCTGGGCGCACTGTCAGTCTTTTCACTCAGCGGAGCGATTATCTGGTCGCTGGCGCTGGCAATGGCGCTTGCCGCCTTTCTGGGCGCGCAATTGGGTGCACGCTGCGCAGTTCGTTTCGGCACGAGGCTCATAAGGCCGCTGCTGGTCAGTGTCTGCATCCTCATGGCACTCAAATTACTGCTCGACACGAGCAATCCACTCGGCGAGTGGCTTAACCTGTTACTTTAGAGGGCACCATGCACTTGCAAACGGGATCTTCTCAGCGCCTGAAATGGCAGTTTGACGAACCCGCCCCAGGCAAAGAACTTTTCATCGACGAAGTATTCGGAACCTACCAGCAACAGGCCCGATTGCTGGTACCCGATATCGAGCGCGCAGCGCCTGCATTCGTCCTGGGTGGCGCGCGCTCCGACTTTACCCGGCTCAACCCCCTGCTCTATCGCTTGCAAGCCGCAGGCATAGGTTCGCTCACTGCTAATCTGTCAGGCCATAGCCTTGCCAGTGAACCTGGTGCAGCTTCGCCTTCACTGGCTACGAACCTTGATGAGGCACGACGCTTCCACGCGCATATCGCACCTCAATGCCGAACGATAATTGGCCACAGCCTGGGCGCGGCAATTGCGCTGAAACTTGCAGCACAATTGCCGCAGGTGAACAGCATCGTGCTGGTCTGCCCAGCAGTCTATCCAGACCATGCTCACCAGGCCCCCTTCGGTCCGGCATTCACAGCCGCCATCAGAAAACCCTATGGCTTTCTCGATTGCGACAGTTACGCCTTCCTCAAGCAGTTCCAAGGCAGAGTGCTGATGGTGATAGGCGAATATGACGGGCTCAACTCACAGCGATTCGGCAAAGGCCCAGGCACCAGCGCAGGCAGCCTGTGGCTGACCGGCGCCGAGCGCTACAGCCCGATTCCTGAGGAGGTCACCCAGGCCCTGATGCAATCAGTTGCAGCCGCGCGTTTGCAATGCGTGTTTCTTACAGACTGCGACCATGGCATCGCCGCCCATTTACGCAGTACGCCAGCGATTGCGGATCAGGTTGCGAGCGCCGTGGAAACCTTCATCCTCGAAGACGCCTGACCGTAGGCAGTTACTCGATTTCAAACAAACCGTTACTCAGTGGCCTCACGCTTAGCCGCTCACGTACATCATCATCGATACGCGGATCATCCGGCCGGTACAGTTTCACTTGCCGGTAAGCATTGATGCGATTGATCTCCTCACCCAGGTACTCCCACACCACCCTGGTGCAGGCCGGGTTGCGCCGGTCGCCGCTGGACACACCGGCCTTCAGGCCGTTCAGGCGAGTGATTCGGCTTTTGAAGCTGGGGATGAGGATGGTCTGGCTCATTTCGTTGAACGTCAGCGACTCGTAGTCGATGAGGAACAAACGGTCCTGCAGCTGGAACGCCGCCCCCAGATAACGGCAACGCACCTCGGCATGCTGGTCAGTGGCGCTGGAGCGCTCCTGACGCTCCTGGCGCTCGAACAGGAAGCGGCCACGCTCCTCCCACAGGTGCACCAGTGACACCAGGATCGTGCCCGGCACCGACATGCAGTTGGAATACTCGAAGTAGTAACCGCAATAGCGCGACAGGTTGCCGGCATGATCGTGCAGCGGGCGGAACAGTTCACTGATCGGGTCGCTGGGCTGCTCGGCCAGGGTCGACACCCGTGCGCCAATCAGCCGGGCAAACTGCTCGGCCGGCAGGTTCAACTCGTAATCCTCAACGCCGAAGAAATCGCCGATGCGCTTCAGGTTGAAAGCCGTCGGACGGCTCTGCCCGCTCAGGTACTTGTTGAACTGTGCGCGGTTGATCGACAGCTGGCGGCAAACTTCGGAAATAGAGCGGTAGTGGCTGCAGGCCAACTTGAGGTTGGTAGCGAAATGATCGCTCATAGCGGAATCCAGGTGACGCGAATGACGCCATTGTAGCATCAAGTCGCATCAACTCAGAGCAACCCGCGAAATTGTAACCACTCTTGTCATAGCCAACCATGCGCCCCAACGAATAGCGGTGCGCCTGCCGTCCGCTGGTCTTTCCACACGAAGAATAAGAATCGAGGTCATTTTCCAATGCTCGAAGTAATCAACGATTTCCTTTCGGGGAAACTCCTCATCGTGCTGATCGTAGGGCTGGGTAGCTACTTCACCCTCCGCTCCCGGTTCGTCCAGTTCCGCCATTTCGCCCATATGTTCAGCGTGTTCAAGGAATCGCTGCGTGGCCAGGCAGGCCAGCTGAGCTCCTTCCAGGCGCTGATGCTGAGCCTGGCCGGCCGCGTAGGTGCCGGTAACATCGCTGGTGTCGGTATCGCAGTGACCCTGGGTGGCCCAGGTGCCGTGTTCTGGATGTGGGTCACCGCACTGGTGGGTATGTCCAGCAGCTTCTTCGAATGTACCCTGGCCCAAGTGTACAAGCGCGCGGATGGCGATGGCCTGTACCGCGGTGGCCCGGCCTACTACATCCAGCACGGGCTGAAGCTGAAAAGCATGGCCATCGTGTTCTCGATCCTGCTGCTGGTCACCTACGGCTTCGCCTTCATCGGCCTGCAGTCTTACACCGTGACTCACTCGCTGCAGAACGCCTTCGCCTTCGACCCGAAACACACCGGTATCGTCCTGGCCGTGCTGCTGGCCGTCACCTTCATCGGCGGCATCAAGCGTATCGCTGCGGTGTCGGACCTGCTGGTGCCGGTCAAGACCCTGGCCTACATCGGCGTGACCCTGTACGTGATCGGCACCCAGATCGAACATGTGCCGGCCATGCTTGAAACCATCTTCAAGAGCGCCTTCGGCCTCGACCCGGCCTTCGGTGGCCTGCTCGGCAGCGCCATCGTCATGGGCGTCAAACGTGGCGTATTCGCCAACGAAGCGGGCCTGGGCAGTGCGCCGAACGTGGCGGCCGTGGCGGCCGTGAAACACCCGGGTGCGCAGGGCGTGGTGCAGGCTTTCAGCGTGTTCCTCGACACCTTCGTGATCTGCACCTGCACCGCACTGCTGATTCTTCTGTCGGGCTTCTACACCCCTGGTTTCGAGGGCGACGGCATTGTCCTGACCCAGAACTCGCTGGCCGCCGTGGTGGGTGACTGGGGCCGCGTGTTCGTCAGCGTGGCGCTGTCGCTGTTCGTGTTCACCTGCATCCTCTACAACTACTACCTGGGCGAGAACAGCCTGCAGTTCCTGAGCCGCAACCGTGTGGTGCTGATGGTGTTCCGTGGCCTGGTGCTGGCGTTGGTGGTTTGGGGGTCGATGCAAGACCTGTCGACTGTGTTCGCCTTCGCCGACATCACCATGACTTGCCTGGCCTTCGTCAACCTGGTCGCCCTGGCCCTGCTGTTCAAGGTCGGCCTGCGCGTCATGCGCGACTACGACGACCAGCGCAAGGCCGGTGTGCAGCAGCCAGTGTTCGACTCATCCAAGTTCGCCGACCTGGACCTGGACCGTAATGCCTGGCCTGCCAATCCGCAGGTGGAAACAGCCGCTGACAAAGCAGCCGGCCAAGCTCAGCCGCAGCGCTGATATCCTCCCTGCCCAGCCGCCCCTTCCGCGGGCGGCTTTTCTTTCTCCGCTCACCGCTACGGATGCTTGCCATGCGTGCAGTAAAGAATCTTCTCGTTCTCTATACCGGTGGCACCATCGGCATGCTCGAAACCCCGGAAGGCCTGGCGCCGGCCGGTGGCTTCGAAGCGCGGATGCGTGAACACTTTGCCCAGATGGCCGATGCACCCAAGCTGCAATGGGCGCTGCAAGAGCTGAACCCGCTGCTGGACAGCGCCAACATGCAACAGCACAACTGGTTGGCGATGCGCGATGCCATCGTCGAAGCCGTGGATGTTGCAGGCCATGATGGCGTGTTGGTGTTGCATGGCACCGACAGCATGGCTTACAGCGCTGCAGCGTTGTCGTTCCTGTTGCTGGGCCTGCCCGTACCGGTGCTGTTGACCGGCTCGATGCTGCCTGCTGGTGCACCGGGTAGCGATGCCTGGGCCAACCTGTGCGGCGCATTGCGCCAGTTCGAACAAGGCCTGGAAGATGGGGTGCATCTGTACTTCCACGGCCAACTGCTGCATGGCTGCCGGGCGTCCAAGCTGCGCAGCGAAGCGTTCGATGCCTTTGCCGCTCTACCGCGCCATCGGGGTGGTGAGCGGGCCTCGGCGATTCCCGCCGAACTTGGCTACATGCATCCACGCCAGCCGGTCAACCTGGCCGTAGTGCCGGTGTTCCCAGGGCTGCAGGCCGAGCACTTGCAGGGGCTGATCGACAGCGGTGTACAAGGGGTTCTGCTGGAGTGCTATGGCAGCGGTACGGGTCCATCGGATGACCAAGCGCTGCTTGATGTGCTGAGCGCGGCACGCCAGCGCGGCGTGATGCTGGCGGCTATCAGCCAGTGCCCAGAAGGCTCCGTGGTGTTCGATACCTATGCGGCAGGTAACCGCTTGCGCGGGGCCGGCCTGATCAGTGGTGGCGGCATGACCCGTGAGGCAGCGCTGGGCAAGATGGTTGCGCTGCTGGGGGCTGGGTTGGATGTCGAAGCCGCCGAGCAGTGGTTTGCGCTGGACCTGTGTGGGGAACGGGCGTAGAAGCGGCCTTGGTACCCAGAAAAATGGCGGAAGGCAGCGGGAGTCGAACCTGCCCGGGAACGGCTGCCGTCCCCAACCGGGTTTGAAGCCCGGCCGCGCCACCGGGCGCGATTGCCTTCCTTGAATTCAGTGCCTGGCCTGCTGTTGGGCCAGGGCGCTGTCGGCGCGGATGTGACGCTGGTCGGCCACCCTCCGGGTCAGGCCGATGCGGTCGAAGTACTCCAGAATCTGCACACTGCGCTTGCGACCGATGCCCAACATATCGCGAAACGCGGCAACCTGCACTATTGGCGTTTCGCGGGCCTGCCCCAGCAGCAGCTCTGCCATGCGCTGTAGCGTCGCCTCTGGGTAGAACAGGTCACGCACCACCTGATGCACCAAGCCCAGCCGAGCCAACTTGCGCAGCAACAGGCGCACATCGGCTTCGGCGCAACTCTCCTCACTCGCCAGCGTCCGGACCCAGGGTGGATCGTATTGCCCTGCCAGCAACCTGGGCTGCAAACGTGCCCACAATGCACTGTCGGCTTCGCTCAACTGCACCTTGTGATCGGGCAGATGCAGCCAGGGCCCGCTGCTGGCCAGGGCGCCGTTTTCGAGCAATTCATCCAGCAGGCTGACGAACGCCGGCCGTTCCAGGGGCAAGGCTACGAAGCGGCGCAGGCGGTCACGGTCCGGGCCGAGCTGGTCGGGCTCTTGCTCATGGAAACGCGCCAGTTGCGCCAGCACCTGCTGCTTGAGCGCCTGCCATTGGGCGTTGGCGAACAACAGTTGGCCCTGCCGCGTAGCCACCACCAGTACATCCTTCGGCAAATGCCAGGTTTCGCGCAGGCGATTGAACTGCCGCTCTAGTCGCTGTGGGTCGATACCGGCCGGGGCGCTGGCGAGCAGCGCTGGCAGCGCCTGCTCCAGATCCACGGCATCACGCAGCACCTGCAACTGCCGTAGGCGCTCATCGGTGCGGCGTTGGCGGCTGGGGGCGAACGGGTCGAGCACCTTGCCGCCGCCCAGTGTGCGCTGGGCACGTTGGTCGCGCAGCACCAGGCGGTCGCCGTGCACCGCTTGCAGCGGCGCATTCAGCAGCAACTGGGCAAACGTGCGTTGGCCGGCCGCCAGGCTTTGGCCTTCAAGCAAGGCGACCCTGGCGGTTACATCCTGGGTGCCAAGGTGCACATGCACGGCGCTGAAGTGTTCGAAGGTATGCGTTTCGCCCGGCAACAGGTTCAGCTCGATATCCACCCTTACACTGGGTGCGTGCAACCATTCGGGTACCAGCCAGTCGCCCCGGTGCACCTGCTCCACGGTCAGGCGCTCGGCAGCGATGTTCAGCGCCACCCGCTGACCCGCCTCAGCCACCAGCGCGGCCTGGTTCTGTGCATGCAGGCCACGCACGCGCACCGGCTTGCCGGCCTTACCCAGCAACAACGTATCACCAGCACTGACCCGCCCGGCCAGTGCCGTGCCGGTGACCACCACACCGGCGCCGGTAACCGCAAAGGCACGGTCGACGGCCAAGCGAAAGCCACCGCGCGCACTCCGTTGTCGCACACCTGCTTCGGCTTCCAGCAGCGCCTGACGTAGCGCTTCGATGCCTTCCCCGCTGATGCTCGACAATGGGAACTGCCGCGCCCCGGCATACGGCCCAGGCGCCAGCAGTTCACTAACTTGTATCTGCACCTCGGCCAGGCGCGACGGCTCGACCCGGTCGCACTTGCTGATCGCCACCAGGGCCTGGGAAATGCCCAGCAGTTCGATGATCGCCAGGTGCTCACGGGTCTGCGGCATGACCCCATCGTCGGCAGCCACGACCAACAGCACCAAGTCGATGCCATGGGCGCCGGCCAGCATGTTGTGGATAAAACGCTCGTGGCCCGGCACATCGATGAAGCCGGTCAACGGCGCGCCTTCACTCAACGCCGCGTAGCGATAACCAAGGTCGATGGTCATGCCACGGGCGCGCTCTTCCTGGCGTTGGTCACCGGCCTGGCCGGTCAACGCCTGCAGCAGCGCGGTCTTGCCGTGATCAATGTGGCCGGCTGTACCAACGATCACTGCACCGGCCCCAACTGCAGGGCTGGCAATTGAGCGAGCCACTGGGCTTCGTCATCCAGTTGGCGCAGGTCCAGCCAGAGGGCATCGTCGTCGAGGCGGCCCAACACCGGCACCGGGAGGTCGCGCAGGGCTCGCTCCAGCACATGCAGGCTGCGCCCGCGCAACTTCTTCGACACCTGCGGGCGCAGACACAGTGCAGCGCTGGGCAAGCGCGCCACCGGCTGGCTGCCACTGCCGATCATGCCCAAAGCAGGCGCTACGCTGACGGCCCATTGCTCGCCGAGGTGCGCCTTGACTTCAGGCGCCAGACGCTCGGCTTGGGCTTGGATCTCGGCCTGGCTACGGGTCAGCAGACGCAGGCTGGGCAGGCGCTCGGCCAAGCGGTCAGGGTTGCGGTACAGCGCTAGGACCGCTTCGAGTGCGGCGAGGGTGATCTTGTCGACGCGCAGCGCACGCTTGAGCGGGTTTTTCTTGATCCTGGCGATCAAGTCCTTGCGGCCGACAATGATCCCGGCTTGCGGCCCGCCCAACAGTTTGTCGCCACTGAAGGTGACGATATCGGCGCCGTCGGCCAAGGCCTGGCGTACGGTCGGCTCGGCGGGCAGGCCCCAGCGGGTAAGGTCGAGCAGGCTGCCGCTGCCCAAGTCTTCAAGCAGCGGTAGGTCACGTTGGTGGGCGATGCTCGCCAGCTCGGCCGTGGGCACCTGGGTGGTGAAGCCCTGGATGCTGTAGTTGCTGCAATGCACGCGCATCAGCAAGCCGGTACGTGGGCCGATGGCGGCCTCGTAGTCGCGGGCGTGGGTGCGGTTGGTAGTGCCGATCTCGTGCAGCTTCACGCCGGCACGGGCCATGATGTCGGGGATGCGGAAGGCGCCGCCGATCTCGATCAGCTCGCCACGAGAGATGATGCCCTCCTTGCGCGCGCCCAGGCTGTTGAGCGCCAGTAGCACGGCGGCGGCATTGTTGTTGACCACGGTGACGGCCTCGGCGCCGGTCAACTCACGGATCAAACCCTCGATCAAATCGTCACGGTCGCCGCGCTTACCGGTAGCCAGGTCAAATTCCAGGTTGAGTGGATAGCGGGCGGCAGTCTGCATGGCCTCGATGGCCGCTTCAGGCAACAGGGCGCGACCGAGGTTGGTGTGCAGCACAGTACCGGTGAGGTTGAACACGCGGCGGACCTGGCTGCGTTGCTGAGCGGCCAGGCGTTCGCCCGTGCGGCCCAGAAGGATTTCGGGGGCCAGTTCGGCGGGGGTGAGCTCACCGTTGCGGACAAGGTTGCGCAGGTCGTCGAGCAATTGCCGCAGGGTGGCCAGGACGCCTTCGCGACCGTGGCGGTCGATCAGCGGAAGGCAGGCCTGGTGGCGCAGGAGGGTATCGATTGAAGGCAGGCGTGGGGTGTCGCTGGCGAGGCTGGAAGACATGCGGTACTACCTTGGCTAATCCGGTGTCTGTACTGGCCTATTCGCGGGCCGGCCGCGAAAAGGGCAACTCGAAACGTCAGTGTAGACACTTACTCTCTACCCAGGCGCAAGCATCAAGTTGGGTGCCAGGCGATGAAAGCCCTCCTCGTCCAGGCGCATATCCAGCGCCAGGCTGGCCAGGTCGTCGGCCAGCGGCTCGGCCGCCGCATCGTTCTCCAGGTAGTTCTGTTTCAGGTAGCTTTCGCACCCTGGGCAGCATTCGGCGCGCAGCGGCGCCTTACCCGGCGCATGACGGTCATCCTCAAGGCTGGTGTAGCGCAAGTCCTTGCTCGACTCGCAGTACACACATTTAACCCGCACCACGTGCCATTCACAGGCACACAGCGAACACGCCAGGTAACGCAAGCCATTGTGCTTGCCACGGTTGCGCACCACCCCGGCCATCGCCGGCGAACCACAGGCCGGGCACTGGGCCAGGCTGCCGGCAGGTTTGAGCTCAGGCGCCGGCAACGCCAGCAACCAACTGGACCAGGCCGCCTGAAGCGCAGCCCCGAGGAACGGCACCAATGCTGCCGGCACCGCGTCGTACTGGCCAGCTAGCAAAGCGATGCCCCAGCCCTTGCGTTGTTCGTCATCACTGCCGCGCAGTACCTGCAGCGCCTCACCCAGCGGGCCGCTGGTTTCTCCGCTCAATTGCTGTAGCAGGGCCTGCAGCCAGACCAACCAAGGCCCCTCACGCACCAGGCTGTCAGCCGCCAACGGCGGCAATCCATGACTTATGCACAGGCGCTGACGCTCCTCGGCCACCGGCATGCCGCCGGGCGGGTTATCCACAAGCTGTTGCTGGATGCGGCACAACCGTGCGACCAGTTTCAGGTAGTCGCCAAGGGCGTTGCCCTCGACCAGGTGCTCAAGGCGCAAGGCGCGCAGCTCGAACAGATTGACGGGGGGCAGGTGCAGAAACGGCGGCGTCACCGCCGACGCTTCGATCTGCCCGGGTTCAAGTATCGTGCTCAAGCGCTCATCCTTCTTTTCGTCCGTGATTGCCCGGCGTCTTGTCACCGGTCACTTCGCGGTACCACAACTCATGGTGCTTGCGTGCCCAGGCGCGGCTGACCCAGCCATGCAGCATGGCGCCGATCGAGCCCTTGATCCAGATACCGGCGTAGATGTGCACGATGATGCTGAGGATCAGCACGAACGCCGCCAGCGCATGCAGCAGCGCAGACAGGCGAATGGCATCGATGCCGAACCAATGGCTGAAGTAGGCGCGCCAGATCACCACGCCACTGACCAGCAGCACCAGCATGCACACCAGCAGGGTCCAGAACAGCAGCTTCTGCCCGGCGTTGTATTTGCCGATCGGCGGCACGCCATCTTCACGATTGACCATCACCCGATCGATGCGGCGCAGCCACAAGCGATCGTTGGCGGTGATGAAATTAGCCCGCCAGAAACGAATCACCAAGCCGAGGAAAAACACGAACATCGCCACCCCCATGAACGGGTGCAGGATGCGTGTCCACGGCTCGCCGCCGAACAGGTGGCTAAGCCAGAACAGCGCCGGATGGAACAGCGCCAGCCCGGAAAGCCCGGCCATGAAGAACAGGATGGCGACGATCCAGTGGTTGGTCCGCTCGTTGGCGTTGTAGCGCAGGATGGGTTTGTTGTCGCTCATGGCCGCTGCTCCCCTTGCCCACCGGGCTGCTTCGGATCGTAGACATGCACCGCCGGGTCCACCTGGTGGACGCTGTCATCGGGCGCCGTGGGGTGCTCATCGTCCTCTACCCGCTGTGGCCCGACCCGTACGTAATGGAAGAACCCGGCCAGCACCGCCGCGCCCATCGCCAGCAGCGCCAACGGCTTGGTGAAGCCCTTCCACAGGCCCACCAGCGGGCTGATCACCGGCTGGTCCGGCAGGCCGGCGTACAGCTTCGGCGTGTCGGCATGGTGCAGCACGTACATCACGTGGGTACCACCGACCCCGTCAGGGTCGTATAACCCGGCCTTGTCGTAACCCCGTGACTTCAGGTCGACGATGCGCTCGGCAGCGTGCACCTTCATCTCGTCCTTGCTGCCGAACACGATCGCCCCAGTCGGGCAGGTTTTCACGCAAGCCGGCTCCAGGCCCACGGTCACGCGGTCGGAACACAGGGTGCACTTGTATGCTTTGTGGTCCTTCTGCGAAATGCGCGGGATGTTGAACGGGCAGCCGGTAATGCAGTAGCCGCAGCCGATGCAGTGATCCTGGTTGAAGTCGACGATACCGTTGGCGTGCTTGATGATCGCCCCTGGGCTCGGGCAGGCCTTCAGGCATCCTGGGTCGGCGCAGTGCATGCAGCCATCCTTGCGGATCAGCCACTCCAGGTTGCCGTCGTCGCGCTCGTGCTCGGTAAAGCGCATCAGCGTCCAGGTCTCGGCAGTGAGGTCCTGGGGGTTGTCGTAGGTGCCGTGGTTGTGGCCCACCTCGTCGCGCAGTTCGTTCCACTCCGAGCACGCCACCTGGCAGGCCTTGCAGCCGATGCACTTGGTGGTGTCGATCAGCTTGGCGACCTCCTGCTGCTGGCGTACCGAGGACGGCACGGTGGTGGTGGCCGAGCGGGCGATGATGTCTTGGCTGGCCATCAGAGTTTCTCCACTTTGACGAGGAACGACTTGGACTCTGGGGTCTGCGTATTGCCATCACCGAGGAACGGCACCAGGGTGTTGGTCAGGTAGCCATGCCGGGTAGCGCCGGTGAACCCCCAGTGCAGCGGGATGCCGATCTGGTGCACGGTCTGGTTGTTGACCTGCAGCGGACGAATCCGCTTGGTCACCACCGCCACCGCGTCGATATGCCCACGCTTGCTCGACACCCGCACCCGGTCGCCAGCCTTGATGCCTTTCTCGTTGGCCAGCACCTCGCCGATCTCGACGAATTGCTCGGGTTGGGCAATGGCGTTGAGCCGGCAGTGCTTGCTCCAGAAGTGGAAGTGCTCGGTCAGCCGATACGTGGTCGCCGCATAGGGAAACTCGTCGTGCGTGCCGAGGGTGTCCCACACCGAGTCGAAAATGCGCCCGGCCGGGTTGCTGGTGGCCTTCTTGTTCTGCGGGTGCAGCGGGTTGATGCCGATTGGCGTTTCAAATGGCTCGTAGTGCTCGGGGAACGGGCCTTCGGCCATCTTGTCGATGGCGAAGAAACGCGCCACACCTTCGGGGTTCATGATGAACGGGTTCATGCCCGCCTCGGGCGGCGAATCGACCTTGAAGTCCGGCACGTCGGTGCCGGTCCAGGCCTTGCCGTTCCACCACACCAGGCGCTTTTTCTCCGGGTCCCACGGTTTGCCTTGCGGGTCGCTGGAGGCACGGTTGTAGAGGATGCGGCGGTTGGCCGGCCAGGCCCAGGCCCAGTTCTGCACCTGGTGCATGCCGTATGGGTCGCTGTTGTCGCGACGGGCCATCTGGTTGCCCTGCTCGGTCCAACAGCCAGCAAAGATCCAGCAACCGGATGCCGTGCTGCCGTCGTCCTTCATCTGGGCAAAGCCCGACAGCTGCTGGCCGGCCTTGAGCGTGGCGCCGGTAGCGTCGGTAAGGTCGGTGACCGCCCAGCCGTTCATTTCCTTGGCCAGTTCCTCTGGAGACGGCTCGTCAGGAATCTTGTACGGCCAGCTGATGTTCATCATCGCGTCTGGGTAGGCGCCGCCTTCAGCCTGGTAGCGTTGGCGCAGGCGCAGGAACAACTCGCTCATGATCTGCACATCGGTACGGGTCTCGCCCGGCCCGTCGGCGCCCTTCCAGTGCCACTGCAGCCAACGGCTGCTGTTGACCAGCGAGCCGTCTTCCTCGGCGAAGCAAGTGGTGGGCAGGCGTATCACTTCGGTCTGGATGTTGGCCGTGTCGACATCGTTGAACGGCCCGGCGTTGCGCCAGAACTCCGAGGTCTCGGTGGCCAGCGGGTCCATGATCACCAGCCACTTGAGCTTGCCCAGCGCCGCCGTGACGCGGTTCTTGTCCGGCAGCGCGGCGATTGGGTTGAAACCCTGGCACATGTAACCGTTGACCTTGCCCTGGCCCATCATCTCGAACATGCGCAGCACGTCGTAGGCCGGTACGTCGAGCTTCGGCAGCCAGTCATAGCCCCAGTTGTTTTCCGCCGTGGCGTTGGCACCGTACCAGGCCTTCATCAGGCTGACGTGGAACTTGCCGTAGTTCTGCCAGTACGACAGCTGCCCAGGACGCAGCGGCTTGGAAGCGCGTTTGTCGATATAGGTGGCGTAATCCTGCTCGGCATCGCCGGCCAAGGTCAGGTAACCCGGCAGCGAGTTGGACAGCAGGCCGAGGTCGGTCAGGCCCTGGATGTTGGAGTGCCCCCGCAGGGCGTTGACCCCGCCACCCGGCATGCCGACGTTGCCCAACAGCAACTGGACCATGGCTGCACTGCGGATGATTTGCGCACCGATCGAGTGTTGCGTCCAGCCCAGTGCATAGAGAATCGTCATGGTCTTGCCCGGTGCCGAGCATGTGGCGATCTCTTCCCAGACCTTCATCATGGCGTCCTGCGGCATGCCACAGGTCATGCTCGCCAGTTCCGGGGTATAGCGGCTGTAATGCTGCTTCATCAGCTGGAACACGCAGCGCGGGTGCTGCAGGGTCGGGTCGACCTTGGCATAGCCGTCCTCACCCAGCTCGTAACCCCAGCCGGACTTGTCGGCGTACACACGCTTGGCTTCGTCGTAGCCGCTGAACAGCCCATCCTCGAAGCCATAGTTCTCTTTGACGATGAACGACACGTCGGTGTAGTTGCGCACGTACTCGTGCTGGATCTTGTCGGTGCTCAGCAGGTAGTTGATCAGCCCGCCCATGAAGGCGATGTCGGTACCGGTGCGAATTGGCGCGTAGTAGTCCGCGACCGAAGCGGTACGGGTAAACCGCGGGTCGACCACGATCAGCCGCGCCTTGTTGTGCGCCTTGGCCTCGGTCACCCACTTGAAGCCGCACGGATGCGCTTCTGCTGCGTTGCCACCCATCACCAGGACCAGATTCGCGTTGGCGATATCGGACCAGTGGTTGGTCATGGCGCCACGGCCGTACGTCGGGGCAAGACTTGCCACCGTCGGGCCATGTCAGACACGTGCCTGGTTATCGAACCCCAGCATGCCTGTTGCGCGGACGACCTTGTGGGTCAGGTAGCCAGCCTCGCTGGAGGCAGCGGAGGCAGCCAGAAAACCGGTGGTGAGCCAACGGTTGACGGTTTGCCCCTGGGCGTTTCTCTCGATGAAGTTGGCGTCGCGGTCCTGCTTCATCAGGTCGGCGACGCGGTCGAGCGCCTCGTCCCAGCTCACCCGCACCCACTCCCTGCTGCCCGGCTTGCGTACCTCGGGGTACTGCAGGCGGCTCGGGCTGTGGATAAAGTCCAGCAGGCCGGCGCCTTTCGGGCACAGGGTGCCACGGTTGACCGGGTGGTCGGCGTCACCTTCGATATGGATGATGTTCTGTTTGACGTTCTTGCCTGCATCGCCCTGGCTGTACAGGATCAGGCCGCAGCCGACCGAGCAGTACGGGCAGGTGTTACGCGCTTCTTTGGTATGCGCCAGCTTGAAGTGACGCACCTGCTCGGCGAAGGCCGGCGTCGGGGCCATGCCCAACGCCGCCAGGCTCGAGCCTCCAAGGCCGACAGCGGCGACCTTGAAGAATTGCCGACGGTTGAGGTCCATCGTGCACTCCTGATCAGGTGGTGGACGCGCGGAACATGGCCGGCGCCTCTTGGTAGTCACGGTGGCGGTTTTGACGGCCGCCAATAGATAAGACTAGTCAAGAATCGAGAAGGTGCGATGACTTGAGTCAGGAGTTAAGGCACCTGCCTCAGCGTTTTTTGTGTCTGTGAAATCGAGCGGCGTTCGAGCGGCGCTCGATTTCATAGCGGTGCCGATGCTGCGACAAGCAACGTGTGGCATTCACCTTTCTATTGGCATGCCCCGAAAGCAATAAAAAACCCAGGGCAACTGCCCTGGGTTTCTGGTCTTGCTAGACGCCTGACTGTTCTGATCAGAACGGAATATCGTCATCGAAGCTGTCGAAGTCAGCGGCCGGCTGCGGTGCAGGCTGCTGTGGCGCTGGGCGCTGAGGGGCCTGTTGCGGGCGCTGGGCCTGCTGACGAGGCGGAGCCTGGTTGTACTGCTGCTGTTGGCCGCCACCGTAGTTGCCACCCCCCTGGTTGTAGGGGTCACCGCCCTGCTGCTGGCCCTGCGGACGACCGCCAAGCAGCTGCATGGTGCCGTTGATGTCGACGATGATCTCGGTGGTGTAGCGCTTGATACCGTCTTTTTCCCACTCGCGGGTCTGCAGCTTGCCCTCGATGTAGCACTGCGAACCTTTGCGCAGGTACTCGCCGGCGATTTCGGCAACCTTGCCGAACAACGACACACGGTGCCACTCGGTACGCTCGACCTTCTGGCCCGACTGCTTGTCGGTCCACTGCTCGCTGGTAGCCAGGCTCAGGTTGGTCACGGCGTTACCG
>Ga0207655_1000919_pt1 | contig 30591 bp, 28 predicted proteins | sample KBSM44metaG_FD_184398 | JGI IMG/M metagenome (GOLD analysis project Ga0207655, IMG submission 184398) | Miscanthus rhizosphere microbial communities from Kellogg Biological Station, Michigan, USA - KBS M4-4 metaG (SPAdes) (version 2) | ecosystem: Host-associated > Plants > Roots > Rhizosphere >... | reverse complement strand
GTTTGTTACGTCGTTCTGACATCAGTACTAAGAATTTCCGTGAGCTTGCTCAGGAAGTGACTATGTTATTGACGTATGAAGCAACAAAAGATTTACCAGTTGTGGATTGTGAAATTAATGGATGGGCTGGAACTGTTACTACTCAGCGTATTGCTGGTAAAAAAATAACAATTGTACCGATTTTACGTGCAGGAATTGGTATGCTAGATGGTGTACTTAATCTGATTCCAAGTGCAAAAGTTAGTGTTTTAGGTCTTGAACGTAATGAAGAAACATTAGAAGTTCGTACTTATTATAAAAAATTAGTTCCAGATGTCGCTAATCGTCTTGCAATGATTATCGATCCAATGCTTGCAACAGGTAACTCATTAGTTGCTGCCATTGATGTGTTAAAGGCGAGTGGCTGTAAAGATATACGTGTTATGGTATTAGTTGCTGCCCCAGAAGGTGTTGCTAAAGTTGAAGCAGCTCATCCAGATGTACAGATTTATACAGCATCTATTGATAATGGCTTAAATGAACAAGGCTATATTGTTCCTGGTTTAGGCGATGCTGGCGATAAAATTTTTGGTAGTGTCCAAAAAGACTAATTTTTGAAATAACGATAAAAAGAGACTTAATCAAACCGTAAAGTTTTGAGGGCGGATTGAAAGTCTCTTTTTAATTTTCTGCTGTAAGAACAGTATTGAAAAAGTAAGGTAAAGATCATGAAGCAAGAGTTTTATACCGGAAAAGTTAAACAATATGATCCTGACAAAGGATTTGGTTTTATTGGAACGGCTGAAGGAGATATTTTCTTTCATATTTCGGATTTTCCTGCATCAGAAGGGGAGCCGAAAAGAAATGAAAAAGTGAAATTTCTCGCTGTAGATAATCAGGGGAAATTTAAGGCTGTAAAGATTGAGCGTATCGATCCTAATCCGTCTAAAACCAAAAAAACTAAAATCACTAGTCATAATAAAGCGATTACAACAGAGTTGTTGTCACATTTTCGACGTTAATAGTGATTCTCAATCTTCACTTGGCATCGAGTTTAGTTGTGACGGACAGAGAGGATTGTTGATAACGTTTCGAACAAGTATGTAATGCAAAATTAAGGGAGGTGGTAGCTTCCCTTAATTGTCTTAACTAATAAATAATAAAATGAAAAAGAATGGGGGAATGTATGTTGCAACGGGGAAAAAATAAACGAGGCAAATTCAAGCTAAGTTCAAGAGAGTATATAAGTCTATTTATTGTTGGTATTTTGGTGATTGTTGCATCTGTTGCTTTCATGGTTTTACGCTATCATCAGCAGGTTCAGCAACGTGCTTCACAAGAAAAAGTGCAACTATTAATACAGCAACAAAAACAAATTGTTGAAGCACAGCGAGCAGCTTTAGGAAAATACCAGATTTTCAACTTTCTGAAAAAACTAAAAAATCTTTAGCACTCACATCAACAAAAGTCCCACAGCGGGTAAATGATGAAACATCATCATTGCGTTGTGATGGTCGAGAACGATGTACGCAAATGCATTCTTTAGAAGAAGCACGTTGGTTCGTCAAAAATTGCCCGAACACCAAAATGGATGGAGATCTTGATGGTGAGCCATGTGAGAATGACTCAAGATGGCACTAGAAGATCAGGCTTTAAACCTGATCTTCACAGAATTGTAAGAATGCTTTTAGGCCAGGGCCTTGGTATTTTTGACGGTGTACCAACATGTAAAGTGGGCGAGTAAGTTGCCAGAATGGTGTATCTAAAATAACTAATTGTCCTTTTTCAATTAAAGGTTCAATAGCGAGTTTGGAGATACAAGACATTCCTAAACCACCAGCAACGATTTTCAAAATTGCTTCATTGTGGCCTAGGGTGAGGCGAATATTAGCGTCTGGTAGATCTTGCAAAATAGCATTATCAAACACTTCACGAGTTCCCGAACCTTCTTCACGTAAAATCCATTCAACTTGATGAAAATCATGCGGTGTTAAAGGTCGATTTAAGCGTGCTAGAGGATGGGTAGGTGAGCAGCATACTGCAAGCTCATCGTCACGCCAGTGAATGCATTGAAGTTGAGGTAGGTGACACGAGCCTTCAATTAATGCTAAATCAAGCTGGAACTGATTGACAGCTTCAATCATTTGGCGTGTATTGCCCACCTGTAATTGCAAGTGTGCTTTAGGGTGATACTGTAAAAAGTTCGCCATTAAATCTGGCATAAGGTAATCACTGATCGTTAGAGTTGCCCCAATACGTAAGTCAATGCTTTGTAACTCACCTTTTGCAGCTTGCTCAAAAGCCTCACAGCGACCTAATATTTCTAGTGCTTGTGGCAATAGAAAGCGACCAAGATCATTGAGTTGTAGTCGTTTACCTAAACGATCAAATAGAGGAGCACCAAGGCCATCCTCTAAATCGGCTAAAGCCATACTTGCTGCACTTTGCGTCAGTCTGACCGCATCACTGGCTTTGGTGACAGTTCCTTCTTGAGCGACTGCTACAAAAACAGCCAACTGGCGTAATGTCATGCGCATGTTTAAAAAGCCTTAACGTTTAAAAGTATTCATTATTTCGGCTGTCATGCTAACATGAGCGCACTATTTCATGCCACGTTGAAATCATGTCAATTGAAAAATTTAGCGTAGAAAAAGTTTTATCTGTACACCGCTGGACTCCAACTCTTTTTAGTTTCACCATGACTCGCCCTGCACATTTTAAATTTACGGCTGGGCAATTTGCGCGTATTGGACTGAAAGTTGGAGAAGAACTTGTTGTTCGTGCCTATTCGGTGGTGTCGTCTCCATTTGATGAAACGCTAGAATTTTTCTCGATTGTAGTGCCTGACGGTGCATTTACTTCAAATCTTCAACATTTGAAGGTAGGTGATGAGCTTTACTTAGAAAAAATACCTTATGGTTATCTTACTTTAGCTCGCTATCAACAGCCTTTACCACATGATTTATGGTTATTGGCAACAGGTACTGGTTTAGCTCCATTTTTATCGATGCTACAAGACTTCGATACATGGTCGAAATATCAAAAGATTAATTTGGTTTACAGTGTACGTACAGCTGCTGAATTAGCTTATGTCGATCGTATTCAAGAGATTGCTGAAACTTTTGGGGAAGGGCACGTCGGTTTTAAATTTATTTCAATTATCACTCGTGATCCATCAGCACAGTTACATGATCGTTTACCAGTTTTGATTGAAAACGGTGAATTAGAAAAAGTTGCTGGTATAGAACTGAGTCCTGCAACAAGCCATGTCATGCTTTGTGGAAACCCAGAAATGGTAGATGACACGAAAGAGGCTTTAAAGCGCCGTGGTTTGACAATGAATCGTCGAGGTGAAGGAAATATTGCAGTAGAAAATTACTGGTAACAAACGACAATTAAAAGAACTTTAAAATTATTTTATGGATATGTTTATTAATGGACAAACATATCCATAAATTCACGAATTTCGGAAATTGCACTGTCTACATCGCTTGAAAGCCAAGTCGGTTCAAAAAGGCCTGCATAATGTTCCAAACGATCTTGAGGAACAACTAAGCGAACAGGGCAGTCTTCTTCAAGTAAACGCCAAGGTAAAATCGGAACTTCATTGTCCAGAAAAATATTGATATTACGAATATCAACAATCATGGCGTTAATGCAGTCAGGAAATGGCATAACTGAAAATTCTTCAGTGCGACGACGAAAATATTCCAGATCACCCCATTTGAGTTCATAACTTGGTTTATTAAATTCAATAATACCAATGAGATGTTCGTCTCTTGTCTGGTGGATATAACATTGATGTGTGACGTCAGTGTCGAGATCAAGAGTTACGTTTTGCTGACGATACATCATAAAATAGAGTAGCTTTAAAACATGGGGGCTTATTATAGCCTATTTTCTAAAAAGTAAGCGCTAAAACATATTGTATTACAAATGGGACATAGACGAAGTTCGTGAATAACTAAAAATTATTTTTAATCGTCTAAATTAATGTGTGCAAATTTTATACTATTTTTATTATTTTAAAAGTAGAGTTTTGCAATCACAGACACCTTCGCATAATGCTTTTTCACACAATGCAACAAAGCAAATTGCTATGATGAATATAAAGTTAATGATAATAGAAGAGGGGAAAGAAGATGCATGATTTTTCAAAACCACCTCATGTGACGAGTCCTGAAGAAACTGCGAAAAAAAGAAGATTGCCAGTTTATATTTTAATTATTGTTGGGCTTTTTCTTCTTGCGCTTATTGTTTATATGGTTGCTGACCACAACCAGACTCCTAAACAAGAGGGAGCTTTTCAAAATGAGACCACACCACATGTAATTAAGGGTAGTTCAGATTTGAATTTAAAGACCTATATAGGGTAATAAGCGAATCAGTTTATCTTGATATCAAGCCTTTAGGTGTAAACCTGAAGGCTTTTTTGCAACCTTTTGCATCAATTTGTTGTATTTATGCAGAAGTGTGTTGATTAGAAAATATTCAAAACATAATGTGAGATAGACCACATTCATCGTCATTTTTTACAACGAATGGTGTTTCCTAGAGATAACACTGAAAAGAACATAACAATTGAGGACATAACAATATGAATGAATTTTTTGATGGGCCTCGCGGCGCTCAATTTGATGCAATGTATTACTGGGATCAGTTTCATCCAATTCTGGCTGCAATAGTGATCTTATTGGTTGGTTGGATAATTGCTTTATTAGTAGCGGCAGGTGTGAAAAAGCTTCTACAAAAAGTAAATACCAATGCCAAACTATCTTCAGCTACTGGTCGAGCCCCAAATATAGAAGGCCTTATTTCAAAAGTCGTATTCTGGTTTATTTTAATCTTAGCTGTTGTTGCGGCTCTCAATGTACTTAACATTAGTGGAGTAAGTGGCCCGTTCAGCAATATGGTGAATCAGGTACTCGTCTATATTCCAAATATTATTGCTGCTGTGGTGGTGGGTTTTATTGGTTGGATCGTTGCTCGACTGGTGCGAGCAGGGGTTACCAATGTTTTATCCAGAACCCAACTCGATGATAAGTTAAGCAGTGAAGTGGGTGTAGGTGGAATTAGCCAAAATATCGGTGAAATTCTTTACTGGCTTGTATTGTTACTTTTCCTTCCGATTGTTCTTTCAATATTAGGATTAACAGGCTTACTGATTCCAGTTCAAAATATGGTAAATGACGCCGTAGCGTTCTTACCAAATATCTTTATCGCTGGCGTTATCGTTTTTGTTGGTTATATCTTGGCAAAAATTGTACGCGGTATTGTTGAAGGTTTAGTAAATAGCTTAGGTGTTCAGGCTCAAGCTGAAAAAATTGGTCTTTTCAAAAGCTCTAATGTAGGCAAATTCTTAGGTTCGTTTGTTTTTGCTATCATTATTATTACGACATTGATTGTAGCGTTCGAAGCTTTAGGTATTGAGACAATTTCTCAGCCAGCGACAGCAATGCTGAATGAAATCTTACAGGCGATCCCAAATATTATTGCTGCTGGTTTAATTCTACTGGTTGCTTATATTGTTTCTCGTTTTGTTGGGCGTTTGGTTGCAGAGTTAATTGCAGGCACTGGTGTTGATGAAATTCCTGCCAAATTAGATGTACAACGCTTTTTAGGTGAAACCAAAGTTTCTAATGCAGTTGGCTGGTTAATTGTATTCTTTACCATGCTATTTGCGGTTTCTGAAGCTGCGGATCGTCTTGGTTTCGACCAAATCAGTGGTCTAATCGCAATGTTTATCCATTTCGGTGCAAACATTCTGTTAGGTGCTGTTATTTTGGTTATTGGCTTCTGGCTCGCAAATGTTGTGGCGAACGTGGTGCAACGCGGTGAATATAATAGCTCGCGTTGGTTAGCTAGCTTAGTTCGTGTCTTAATTATTGGTCTAGTACTTGCGCTTGGTTTAAGAGCGATGGGTATTGCAGATTCAATTGTTAATCTTGCATTCGGTTTGACTCTAGGTGCAGTTGCAGTTGCTTTCGCTCTTGCATTTGGCTTAGGTGGTCGCCAACCAGCAGAACGACTTTTAACTGATTTGTTAGATAAAGCTAAAAAAGAAGCGAATCAACCAAATCCTCTTTATCAGCCACCTTCTAGCACAAGTAGTGCGGCTCCAGCCACAACTACATCAGCGCCAACGACTTCACCGTCACCAGTTTCATCTGATGCAAAACCAGCAGATTCTGTACAGGTGAATCCAGCACAACCCCCAGTGAATAAACCGTTTGGCTCTACAGGTGAAAATGATGAAATTTAAGGGAATTAAACTGAATTTCAGATAAACAGTACAAAAAATCTTTGATTTTTGTGATAAGTTCGACCACTCTATATTGAGTGGTCGTTCTTTTTTGGCCGTTATAAAAACAAATAAGTGAGGAAAATACGATGAAGAAACCAGGTCGTTTTTTAGCACCAATTGTCATTGCCGGAATTACGGTAGGTTTTTTAGCAAGTGCTTATAAATTTGTATTTAGTAAGTCAGAAAACTCGAAACAGACTACTTCTCAGCCGCAAGATTCACAGAACGCATCAAGTAATTCGAAAAACTCAAATTAGCTTATACGTATTGGGCAGCAGCATAGGCAGAAGACCATGCCCACTGGAAGTTATAACCTCCTAAATGGCCAGTGACATCGAGTACTTCTCCAACAAAAAACAATCCTTTCTGCTTTTTACTTTCCATAGTCTTGGAAGATACTTCTGTTGTATCTATTCCGCCTAAAGTAACTTCAGCGGTACGATATCCTTCTGTTCCAGACGGTTTAACTGCAAAGCCATGTAACTGCTCGGCAATATGATCTAGCTGTGCATCACTGATATTACCAATCGCTGTTTCGCTCTGCTCTGACCATATGAGTTGTTGTAACTCTTGGATAATACTTTTGGCAGTAAATTCATTAAGAAGAGTGCGTAATAAAACTTTAGGCTGTGTTTTCTTTTTATCTTTTAAATAAGTTGCTAAATCTTGGCTAGGGAAAAAGTCAATTTTAAAACTTTCTCCTGAATTCCAATAGTTTGAAAGCTGTAAAGAACTTGGTCCACTCAAACCACGATGGGTAAATAATAATGCCTCAGTAAAGCTATTTTTTGAGTTGCTTAACGTCACATCCAAAGCGTTACCACTTAAGCGTGTGGTCACTTCTTTAATATGGTCTGAAAAAGTAAATGGAACTAAACCTGCACGAGTTGGAAAAACCTGATGTCCAAATTTTTGTGCCAGTTCATAGCCAAAACCAGAACCGCCTAATGTTGGAATCGATAAGCCCCCAGTCGCAATCACTAAAGAATCACAAGTGTAATGTCCTTGATTGGTGTTTAGTGAAAACCCACCTTTTTCCAAGGGTGTAATTTGTCCAACTTCGCAATGGGTTTGAATATCTACATTTTTAGTTTTATTACACTCACTCACCAGCATTTCTAAAATTTCTTTAGCGCCGTTTAGCGTAAATAATTGCCCATGTTTACGTTCTTCATAGGCAATTTTATAATCACATACCAAACCGATAAAGTCCCAGTTGCTATACCGTGACAGGGCAGAAATAACGAAGTGCGGATTATGAGAAATATAGTTATCAGGTTCTACATATAGGTTAGTAAAGTTACACTTACCACCACCTGACATTAAAATCTTTTTACCAATTTTATTGGCTTTTTCTAAAATTAAAACCGAGCGCCCGCGTTTAGCAGCATGTGCAGCCAACATGAGTCCAGAAGCACCTGCACCTAAGACAATGACATCGACATGACTGTTAGACATAAGAGATTCTCGATTAATCGTGAAAATTTAAAAAGGGGCATATACTATCATGCCGAGCCTTAGTCATGCTAAAGACATTTACTGCTCTGGTGAATAAGGCCGCCTAAATATTTGTGAGTCAGTAGTTTGGTTTGTTTCTTATATCAGCCTGTAAACCACCAGAATGAATTGCCAGAATACGAGTTCCTTCAGGGAAGTAATTATTTTTGATAAGGTCAAACAGGCCGAACATCATCTTTCCCGTATAGATCGGTTCAAGGGGTACAGCGTATTGCTTTTCAAAATTTTGGATAAATGCGAATAACTCAGGTGAAGTTTTAGCATAACCACCACAACAGTAGGCATCTGTCAGTGACCAATTCTGTTTTTTAGTCCACTGCTGAATCTCTTGTTGTAGAAAGTCGCCTTTTAATGCTGAAAACCCTAGAACCTTTTGATGTAGTGCACTTCGTTCAATCAGCCCTGAAATAGTCCCACCAGTTCCGACTGCACAGCAAATAACATCATAGTTTTGCAAATCGCTTTGACTGAGAATTTCCTGACAACCTTGCACGGCTAGCTGATTAGAACCGCCTTCAGGAATAATGAAAGTTTCAGGAAATTGATTGTGTAATTGTTGAAGATAGTTTGCATCCTCTCTCAAACGATATTCAGTGCGCGAGACAAAATGTAGATGCATTCCTAAACTTTGAGCTTTTGCTAAGGTTGGATTAAGAGGTTTATCAGCTAATTCTTCCCCACGAATAATGCCTACACTTTTAAAGCCAAAAAGATGAGCTGCATACGCAGTTGCAGCAATGTGATTTGAATAAGCCCCACCAAAAGTCAAAACGCGTGATAATTCTTGTTGCTGTGCCTCAAGTAGATTGTATTTTAGTTTGAAAAACTTATTCCCCGAGATTTGAGGATGAATTAAGTCTAACCGCTTAATGTCGAGATGCAGGGGATAGGGAAGTTGAATATGTTGATAAGGAACCGATTGAGTAATGTGATCAAACATTAGAAATTGAGAAAATAATGATTGATCACATTGTAACTTTTTAAATAGAACTTTAAAAAGCTGTTTACGAATTTGTATCGACAGAAGTAACCACTGACATACCTGGACGTAAATGTTCCATTCCTTCCTGATTTGGATCAATGGTAATCCGCACGGCAATTCGTTGAACAACTTTAGTAAAGTTTCCTGTCGCATTGTCAGGTTTTAACACACTGAACTCGGAACCCGCAGCAGGTGAGATCTGCTCAACATGTCCTGTAAATTTTTTGTGTTTCATCGCATCGACTGTGAACCATGCCTTTTGACCAATACGCATATTGGCAATTTGAGTTTCTTTGAAATTGGCAATCACCCAAGTTTGCTGTGGAATAAGGTAGAGTAACTGCGACCCTGCTGCGACATATTGCCCAACACGAGGGTTTACTTCGCCAAGTTGACCATCCATCGGGGCAACAATAACGCTATAGTCTTTAGTGGTTTGTGCTTGGTCTAACTGTGCTTTAGCACTTGAAACTTGTGCTTCTAAACCTGCTTCTGCGACTTGCGCTGTTTTAAGTGCTTCATTTGCAACTAATACATTGGCTTCTGCCTGTTTCAGTGCTGCAAGGTTATTTTCAGCATCTGCTGCGGCTTTATCTTGCTCAGATTTAGAGGCCGCGCCACTATTTCCTAACTGTTGATAGCGTCTGAGCTGTGCTAAAGAGAGTTCGTATTGAGCTTTTGCTTGATCCACTTTTGCTTGTGCCGCCACAATATCAGCTTGTTTCTGAGCAATGGATTGAGTTTGATTAGCTAAAGTATTTTTAGCTTGCTCAACACCCGAAGCTGCTTGTGTTACTTTTTGATCGTAAGTGGTTGCATCAATATGCATTAACACTTGACCTTTTTTAACATGGTCAAAGTCTTTCACTAATACATCTTTAACGTAGCCATTAATTTGTGACGATAAAATTGTGGTTTTACCTTTGACATAACTATTGTCAGTTTGCTGAACACTCGTTGCAAACGGCCCGATTCTCCATGCCCATAAAATCACTAAAATACCGACAATAAGAACACCTAACATCCATAACAGTGTTGAGCGTTTTGTCGGAATCAGTTTACTTGCAGGTGCAGGTGCAGGTGCAGGTGTTGGTGTTGGCTCGTTGGCAGGTGCCTGAGAAGGTGTTTGCTCTGGTTTGTTTTGATCATCTGACATATATCAATCTCAATTTCTATTTCATCAAATACGAAAGCCGTTAAGGACGGCTAATTCCTCTGCGTTGTAGATATTTACTACGTGCAATATTAAATCCACCCCATAAGAGTAGGGCGACGGCAAAAATACCGTTTAAAGCAATAACATCATTGTAGGCACGCACTTGGGCTTCACGAGTGACCACTTGATTAAGTGAGCGCATGGATTGAGCTGTTTGTAATGCTGGGTCAGTAGTGGCGATTGATGCACTGCGTTGATAGGTAGAGAGCCTTTGAGCGACTAGAGGGTCTGCTTGTTCTAAATCTTTAATGATCTCTGCCTGATAGTTCTGCGTACGATGTTGTTGATAGGTCGAGAAGAAAGAAGACCCTACAAGACCACCGAAAGTTTGGGTTGCAGAGAACAACACAATAAAAGTCACCACATACGAAGGGCCTTTAGCCAAGGTTTGTGCGAAGCCAATGAGAAGTAATGGTCCAATAAACAGACCACCTGCGAAGCCTACTAAGAACTGACTTGCGAAGAAATTCACAGGTCGGACATCACTGGTTAGGTGATAATCTAGTCCACAGGCGACCAGAATCAAAAACTCTGCAAAAAGTAAGTGGAAGATAATTCGTTCGCGCGAAAAAGTAAGCGCACTAAAAAGTGTTCCGCTTAAAATTCCTATGAATATCACAACATAGAGCGGAACAAATTGATCAGGTCCCATTCCCATTGTTTTTAAGAAGTTAACAGCAGCATAGCTTTGCTCTGACATTAAAAGACGTATTGCAAAAGCACCAAAAATGAAACGTAGGGTCGAAGAGGCGCCTAGCCAACGCGTCATAATTAATGGATTGGCGCGATAGTGTTCGTAGAGTAAACCGAGCACAACTAAGCTAAAACCTGCGATTAATATATAGGCAAGCCATTCGCTATTAAACCACCATAAAATTGGACCTTGCGTCAGCACAATACATAAACATGCAAAACCTGGAGCCAATAAGGCAAAGGTAAAGAAATCTTGCTTCTCAAAAACATAAATTCTTAAGCTACGTGGTAATTTCAATGAAACGACCATGGCTAAACAACAAAGTGCTAAACCGAGCTCAAAGGTGTAAAGAACAGACCAACTGTCTGTACTTACAAGGAAAGGAGAGATAATCCAAGCCAAGGGTACGCCAAGTTGCTGAAAGCCGAAGGCGATATATATTCCTTTTGCCATGTCTGCTTTTTTAAAGGCTTGCATGGTGTAATACATACCTAAAGAGCTTAGAGGTGCACCCGCTAAACCAGCCACAACCCGAGCGAATAGTGCCATTTCATAGGTATGCACAAAAATATGCAAAACAAGAACCGCAATAAAAATAACGAGTCCTATTTCTGAAAATACTCTCAGGCCATATTGTTGTCTGGCTTTAAACAAAATTAGATTTGAGCTGACATTTGCCATGACATAGGCCGCAGGCAGCCAAGCAGCTTCGGAAGGTGTAAGGCCGTATTCACCTTGGATTAAAGGTAAGTTTGCTGTAATAAAACCATTACTTAAGCTTGCCGACAGGGCGATAAATAAACCGATAAAAAAGTAAATAAACCGCTTAGGTACAGAGTGTGCAATCGCTGCTGGTGAACCAGGTAGAGTCGGTTGCTCTTCTGGTGTCCAGTCGGGTGGTGTTTCTAAATAACGAGGCGTTTTATTCATTCTATCCCTCGAATTTTTTGTATTTGAATACCATGAAATAGTAATTCAATTGCTCGTTTTGCTAAGCGAGTCTGTTCTTCTGGCTCATGTCCTTGAAATGAAGAACCTAACATTGCAGTAACCATTGCATAGTCATCGGCATTTAGATCAGCTCGGCACAGTTTTTGTTCTATTGCTTTTTCAATCAGTGGATTAAGTGCATTATTTCGCCGTTCATAGATTTTTAACATAATTGGGTCTTGTCGATCAATTACTCTCCAAAAATCTTGCAAAATTGCGAGCTTGGGAAGTTGCCCAATGTGTCCTTCAATTAAACGAAATAAACCGTCTTCGAATTGTTGAAAATGAGCTGCTTTTTGCTCTAGCTGTGTAATCGCGCGTTCTAAAAGTGCGCTAATTAAAGCTTTGCGATCGCAAAAGTTACGATAGAACGTTGCTCGTCCTACACCAGCGTGGTCAATCACAACTTGTAAGGGGACATTAATGCCATGAATACGAAAACATTCTTCGGCTGCATTGAGTAATTCATCCCGATTATGGGCAGCAATTTTTTGACGTTTGCTCATGTCATCGATTGGGGAGTCTTAAAGGTTATATATTTAACGGACATTTTTGTCCGTTGTGAAGAGATAAATTGTAAAAACATGAAAATTCACTTTTCATCATTTATATCTTCTCCATTTTTATCTGCGTCATAAAAAGCTGGTAGAATACCGCGCAATTGCGTAATGCTAGGTCAATACAATGTTTGAGTCCCTTATTCCTCTTTTTTCAATTGCGATGGCATTGATGCTTGGAGCAATAAGCCCTGGGCCAAGCTTTATTTATGTCGCACAAAATTCAATTTCTAAATCACGTAAACATGGTTTGTTCACGGCTTTAGGAACGGGTACAGGCGCGGCTCTGTTTGGCCTATTAGCTGTTATGGGGTTACAAGCAGTTTTATTGGCTGTACCTTCTGCTTATTTAATTTTAAAAATTGGTGGTGGGCTTTATTTACTTTGGCTAGCTTTTAAAATTATTAAGCATGCTAAAGAACCAATTGCAATGGAAAACGATGCAAAATCGAAAATGACCTATAAACAGGCATATCGATATGGTTTGATTACTCAGTTAAGTAATCCAAAAATCGCAGTTGTATTAGCAAGTGTATTTACTGCTTTGTTGCCAAAAGAAATCCCAAATTATTACTACGTCGCATTGCCAGTGATTTGTTTTATGATCGATGCGGGATGGTATTCATGTGTGGCAATGCTGTTATCTTCAGAGAAGCCTAGAACAATGTACTTAAAAGCAAAAACTGGCGTTGACCGAGTAGCTGGAAGTATTGTGAGTGTATTAGGTTTAAAGCTAATTTTCTTCAAATGATAAGTTTTTAATTAAAATATCTAAAAAATCCAAAGCCAGCTGTTTATAGTCTGGCTTTATTTTTGCGTAAAATATATACAAATTGAAATATCTTTTTTAGCACTTAAACATTTAAAAAGTGGTAACTTAATAAATAAAACAAAAAGAAATGAGGATCACGTTATGAAAAAACTAATGGTGAGCATTTCTGTAGTTTTTCTCATCTTAACTACAGGATGTGAGATGAGAACGATGAGTAAGCAACCACCAGCAAATGAGCGGACCATGAGTATTGTTGGCACTCCAGTTCATGAAAAGGATTATAAAATTTCCGATATCCAAGCGAATAATCATGAGCAATCCAACTATTAAGTTACTTGCAGGATGTGCGACTTACTGTATTTTGAGTATGGTCAATGCATGTGAACCTGCATCTTTAGATTGGGAGCTTTTTCAGGGAAAATATGATTTAAATCATGATGGGATGTATAGCCTAAAAGAGTTTCAACGCGTTGAGGATTTCTATCCTTATAACTGGCCCAGCGATAAACGTTTTCAAGGTGAAAACAAGCATATAGAGTTATTTCATTATTTAGATGAAAATAAGAATGGCTATTTAACAAATGAGGAGTTAGGAAACATCCATGTTTTATTTAATAACCCTTGTGAAGGGTGGCCGTGGTCGTAATTTAAATTCACTTATTTATGTTTTTTCAGAACTCGAATTTTAAAAATAAAAAAAGCTTCCAATTTAGGAAGCTTTTTTTATGAAGGCAGATTAAGAAACTTTATCGCCTGGTTTTGCACCGCTATCTGGTGAAATAATGAAAATACCTTCACCATTTCCAGCAGCAAGTACCATTCCGTTTGAAATACCAAAACGCATTTTACGTGGTGCAAGGTTAGCAACCATAACGACCAGTTTACCTTTTAAATCTTCTGGTGCATATTGGCTACGAATACCACTGAATACGTTACGTGTTTCAGCTTCACCAACGTCTAAAGTAAGTTGAAGTAATTTATCTGAACCTTCAACAGTGCCTGCTTCAACGACCAGAGCAACACGTAAGTCAACCTTTAAGAAATCTTCAATACCAATGATTTCTGCTTCACCAACTGCTGGAACAGGAGCCGCTTTTTTCTCGGCAGCTTTGTCCTTTTTCGCCGCTGCTTTAGTTGCTTCTGGAGCAGGAGTACCTAAAGACTCTTTAGATGCATCCACCATTGCTGCAACAGCTTTTGGATCAACACGTTGCATAAGCGGTTGGAACCGTGCAATCTCATGGCTTACAAGAATTTGTTTACGTGACTCGAAATTGAAGCTCTCAAGTTTTAAGAAACCTTGAACTTGCTCAGCCAAAGTTGGAAGAACTGGAGCTAAGTACACAGCTAATTGACGGAACAAGTTGATACCAACTGAGCACACATCAAGAACTTGTTGTTCTTGACCTTCTTGTTTAGCAAGTGCCCATGGCTTTTTCTCGTCAATATATTGGTTTGCACGATCAGCAAGCGCCATAATTTCACGAATAGCCATTGAGAATTCACGTGCTTCATATGCGCTAGCGATTGAATCACCTGCATCAATAAAACTTTGCACCAACTCAGATTCTGCACATTCAGTAGATAAAGTATTGTTAAAGCTACTGTTGATAAATTTAGCACAACGGCTAGCAATATTGACGACTTTACCGACTAAGTCAGAATTTACTTTTTGAATAAAATCATCAAGATTTAAATCAGAGTCTTCAACTTTATCTGAAAGTTTAGATGCAAAGTAGTAACGTAAATATTCTGGATTTAAATGCTGTAAATAAGTCTCTGCTTTAATAAAAGTACCACGAGACTTAGACATCTTTTGTCCGTTCACAGTCAAGAAACCATTCACAAAAAGACCAGTTGGAGTGCGATAGTTTGCACCATCCAACATTGCAGGCCAGAACAATGCATGGAAATAAACAATATCTTTACCAATGAAGTGGTAAACATCATTTTGACTGTCTTTTTTCCAGAAATCATCAAAACTTAAATCTGGGCGCTTAGTTTTGATGTAATTTTCAAAACTCGACATATAACCAATTGGCGCATCTACCCAAACATAGAAGTATTTATTTGGTGCATCAGGAATTTCAAAACCGAAATAAGGTGCATCACGCGAAATATCCCAATCGGTTAAACCCGACTCAAACCATTCATCTAGCTTGTTTGCAATCGAAACAGGTAATCGACCTTCATCACGGGTCCATTTCTGTAAATACTCAGCAAAGTTCGGTAATTTAAAGAAATAGTGATCTGAAGATTTTTCAACTGGCGTTGCACCACTTAAAGTTGAACGTGGGTTAAGTAGTTCAGTTGCATTATAGGTAGTACCACAAACTTCACATGAGTCGCCGTATTGGTCTTCTGACTTACATTTTGGGCATGTGCCTTTAATGAAACGGTCAGACAAGAACATGCCTTTTTCTGGGTCAAATAATTGAGTTACAGGGCGAACTGCAATATTTCCAGCTTCACGGTTTTTAATATAGATATCTGTTGAGCGGGCTTTGTTCGCATCGCTATGAGTTGAATCGTAATGATCGAAATGTACGCCAAAACCGTCAAAATCACGGATGTGTTCTTTTTGAACATTCGCAATTTGCTCTTCTGGGCTAATACCATTTGCTTCGGCACGTAGCATAATTGCTGTACCGTGAGCATCATCCGCACATACATAAGTCACATCATGACCCATTGCTCGCATGGCACGAACCCAGATATCTGCCTGGATGTAACCGAGTAAATGACCCATATGAATTGGACCATTAGCATAAGGGAGGGCATTAGTGACTAAAATTTTACGCACGGATTTCATTCTCTCATTCGTATTTATAAGGTGGAAGATTTTAACTGATGCAGGGAGATAAGCAAAGATTAATAATCTTTGGCTTGGCGCAAGAGGTTTCTATAAAAATGGGTTTTGGTCAGAGAGCGTTTCTCTTTAGAACAGATAAACAAATCAAAAAATATTTGAATCTTCCTGTATTGTCTTTGTTTCAAATTGCAGTTACGGTCAGAAAATAAGCCATAACGATGTATAACTAATAACTTATTCAGGTAATTTTTTAATTAACTACGAGGATAACAACGATGACTACTGAAAATAAATTAGATGAGTTAAAGGCAAAAGCGGCAGATGCAAAAGTACAAGGTGAAAAAGCTTTGGAAGATTTAAAGGAAAACGTAAAAGCTAAAGAAGCTGCTGGTAAAGAAGCTGTTGAAGATAAAGTAGATGAATTAAAAGCCAAAGTGGCAGATGCAAAAGTTCAAGGCGAAAAAGCTTTGGATGATTTAAAGGAAAATGTAAAAGATAAACAAGCTGCTGGTAAAGAGGCAGTTGAAGATAAAGCAAATGATTTGAAAGGCAAACTTGAGGATGCTCAGCATACCTTGCAAGATAAGTTCGATCATTTACGTACAGAAGCGGGTCATAAACTTGATGACGCCAAAGCCAAAGCAGTAGAGTTAAAAGATGAGGCTGCAACAAAATTTGATGAGTTAAAAACGCAAGCAACGGCGAAATTTGATGAGTTGAAGAAAACAGCAACAGATAAGTTAAATAAATTGAAGCACCATGATTCTGATGAATAAGTTTATTTAAACTAAAATCTGCACTCCTTACCTAAAAGATGGAAGCTTGAAAATTAGCAATTCTTCATCCTAAGGTGAGCGAGTGCGGATCAATACTGTTACACTATCTCCATTAAGCTGTAATGATCTGTTTTTGGAGTAAACAATATGTCTTGGCTTTCTTCATTAAAGTCTGTTTTTTCACCCGCACAAGAAGTGAAAGAAGATGAAATCCAAACGGTACTCCAAAATTATTTACTACCTCATTCAAAAGATGCTTTAAAAGAGCGCATTAGTCAGCTTCAAGTTCAAGGTCGAGTATTACAACTCACCATTAATACATTTCCTGATGAAAAAGAGCACTTGCAGCAAATTCATGATGATTTGGCTGAGGCTTTAGAAAAGTGTGGTATTGAAGAACTGAATCTACATGTGGTTCAACAAAAGCGTCCTGCACAAGAAAGTTCGAACCTACCTCCTGTGCTTGATGCTTCACCTAAATCAGAACCAGATCCGAATAATCCGCCTATCCAAAAAGCAGCTCCGCAACAAAGAGATGTTCCACTTCATCCTCGCATTAAGCATGTTATTTTAGTTTCGTCAGGTAAGGGTGGCGTTGGTAAATCGACAACTACTGTCAATTTAGCACTTGCCTTGCAAAAAATGGGGCTTAAAGTTGGGGTGTTGGATGCCGATATCTATGGCCCAAGTATTCCGACTATGCTGGGAAATGCTGGCAAAACTCCTCTTATTGAAAGTGAAAATTTTGTGCCTTTAGAGGCTTATGGCATGGCGGTGTTATCGATTGGACATTTAACTGGTGATAACAACACACCTGTTGCGTGGCGTGGACCGAAGGCAACGGGCGCTTTAATGCAATTATTTAATCAAACGCTTTGGCCTGATCTAGATGTATTGATGATTGATATGCCACCTGGTACTGGTGATATTCAACTCACGCTTGCGCAGCGTATCCCAGTTACTGGTTCAATCATTGTGACTACACCCCAAAATGTTGCCTTATTAGATGCTACTAAAGGTATCGAATTATTTAATAAAGTTGGAATTCCTGTATTAGGCGTCGTTGAAAATATGTCGACCCATATTTGCTCTAACTGTGGTCATGAGGAGCAAATTTTTGGTATTGGCGGTGGTGACAAGCTCTCTGAACAGTACCATATTCCATTATTAGGTCGCTTGCCTCTAAATGCTCAAATCCGTGAGCATGCTGATCAGGGTAAACCTAGTGTTGTAGCAATGGATGATGCAGCTGATAGTTATATTGATATTGCTAAGGCGATGTGGGAACAGATTGAAAAAATTCCTCAACGGACACGTGATGACAAACGTATTTTTTGATTTATTTAAACCCGACTTCAAGTCGGGTTTTTTATTATCTGGTTAAAATAAAAAATTAAACCACTGAATCTTAATAACAAAGCTAAACTTGAAATTGGCATATAGATTGCTACTTTACACTTTTTAAAAAGAAAGGGTAAAAAATGCAATTTAAATGTGCTTTTGGCGTAATCAGTTTATGTAGCGCTATATTTTTAGTCGGATGCAATAATGACGACTCTTCTGTTTCACAAACACCAACAGTTCAGGAGCAAAAACAGAAATTACAGCCAATTATTATTCAAGGTGCTTTGCCAGTAGAATCAGAGCACATGGCTTCTAAATTAGAGAATGTAACAGTTGAGACTATAGGGCAAAGCTGGACATTCTGGAAAGGTACATATAACGGCTATCCAATGATTATTTCTAAAACCCGTATGGGTATGAGTAACTCAGCTGCGGCAACTGCTTTAGCCATTGAACGTTATAAACCGATAGCAATTATTAATCAGGGAACATCAGGCGGGCACGACCCAGATCTACACGTTTACGATATTGTCTTAGGAAAATACGCAACCAATATTGGGGCATTTAGAACTCCTAAACAACCATTAGGTGGTGGTTCAAATTCACTCACATGGGTTGAGGCTTTTGATGTTTTGCCAGCAGACGAGTCTGACCCAGAACCTATCGCAATTCGTAAATTTGAAGGTGACCAAGAGTTATTAATGGCGGCACATAAAGTTCGTTATGATAAAGGTGAGGTGGTTGAAGGAACGATTGGTTCAGCAGATGTTTGGAATAATGAGCTTGATCGTATTCAATTTTTCCATCAACGCTATGGCACTTCAGTCGAGGAAATGGAAGCAGCATCTGTTGCACAAATTGCTAGCCAGTTTAATGTTCCTTTTTTGGGAATTCGAATCTTATCTAATAATATTACGAATAATGGAGCTTATGACCCAGGTACAGGAGAGGCTTGCCAAGAGTATGTACTCAATGTAGCTGAAGAGTATATGAAATCAAAACTACCAAAATAATAATTTAAAACTAAGCAAGAAGATCGGAGTCTTTATAAAACTTCTTCTTCTTGCTTTTTATGGCGATGTCTACTTTTCCAGTTTTTAATGACCATCCAACGCCAGAAAATTTCTGTAGATAAATATAAAATGACGGCAAATACGAAAGCTTCTACAACAAGACCTGTCATCAAAATTTTCGCAAGACTAAAATCAATGTGCCCATGGCCGAAATGAGTAATCCAGCGGGAAATCTGGTGCAATACACCGAGCAGCATTTCTTTGTTAATCATATGCACATGAAAAATATGCGCACCAAACCAAAACCCAATATATAGAATAGGAACTAAAGTAAGAGGATTACTTAGCCAAGCCAGCATTAAGCTAATTGGTAGATTTACTTCAAATAGTAAGACTGCCATCACAATAAATACACTGTGAAAAGGGATAGGCAGTAAACCAAAAAAGGTTCCGACAAAAACAGCTCGGGTAATTGATTTTCGATTGACATACCAAAGCACAGGATTAAGGGTCTTTTTACCAAAAATCCTTAGAAATTTCATATTTGAAACTTTCTCGGGTGAGGGAAGCCAAGATTGAAAAAAGTGCTTTGCCATAATCATTAAGGTAGTAGAGCGCGGTGCTCTAAATAAAAAAATCAGAAACAATATATGAATTGAAACTTATTAAAAGCTTAAAATTTAAACTTACCATCACTATATATTTTTTATTATAAAGGCTTTTGATGGAAAAATAGACTTAAAATAAAAATACTTATGTTATTTAAGTACGAAATTATTTGAAAAGCATAACAACTGACCGTAAAGTTTTCTTTATCACTTTTTGTGGTAATTTTATAAGTATATGTTTTTAATGTTTTTATTTAAAAATTAGAAGTGATCCAAAAAATTTTGTCTTACAATTACCTTTTGCCATGTGACAGGATATCTATTAATCTGAGATGACTATATTATGAGGTCATTCAATGATTTCATGGCTTTTTATTGGCTTAGTAGCCACAATTTTACTTACACCTGGTCCAACTAATACTTTACTCGCTTCTTCAGGCGTGCAAGTAGGACTGCGGAAGTCAGTAAAACTTATTCCGGCAGAAGTTTTGGGTTATGTGATCTCTATTTCTGCATGGGGAATGCTGATTGGGAAAGTGTCAACCACATTGCCATTGCTACCGTCTATTCTTAAGCTGTTGAGTGCTTGCTATATTATTTTTTTAGCCATTAAGTTATGGCATACGGCAAATCAAGAAATTGAATTAAATCAGCCTACGATCCGTACTCGTGAATTATTTTGTGCAACCTTATTGAATCCTAAAGCCTTGCTCTTTGCTTCAGCAATTTTTCCAGTAGCTGCGTGGAGTGATTTTCACATTTATTTAATTCATATGATGGCTTATTTAGCACTTATTACACCAATTGCCTTATTCTGGATTTTCTTGGGATCACTATTAGCTTCTAAGAAAGTTGCCTGGCTAAATCAGACTAATTTGCAAAAAACAGCTTCACTCGTTTTAGTCAGCTTTTCAATTCCTATTAGCTATTCTGCTTTACTGAGCCTTTAAAGGTACCGCTGAGCTATTCTTATTTGTTTGAGTAGCTTTGTGTTGTTTTCATAATTGCTTTTTTAAGTTAAAGTACGTCGAAATCAATGAAATTACCTTTTGGATAGAAAATACATGGCTATTAAGTCTGATCGTTGGATTCGCGAAATGAGCGAAAAACACGGCATGATTGAACCTTATGCAGAGAATCAAGTCCGTTTTGATGAAAATGGTGAAAAGTTGATCTCATACGGGGTCTCTAGCTATGGCTATGATGTACGCTGTGCCCGTGAATTCAAGGTTTTTACTAACGTACATTCTGCAATTGTCGATCCAAAGAATTTTGATGACAAAAGTTTTATCGATATTGAGTCTGATGTTTGTATTATTCCGCCAAACTCATTTGCTCTAGCGCGTACGATTGAATATTTCCGTATTCCTCGTAATGTGTTGACCGTATGTCTAGGCAAGTCGACTTATGCTCGTTGCGGTATCATTGTGAATGTGACTCCACTAGAACCTGAATGGGAAGGTCACGTAACTTTAGAATTTTCAAACACCACTAATTTACCTGCCCGTATTTATGCAGGGGAAGGCGTAGCACAAATGCTATTCTTTGAAAGTGATGAAGTATGTGAAACATCTTATAAAGACCGTGGTGGTAAATACCAAGGTCAAACAGGCGTTACACTTCCGAAAACATAATTTTTCTTAGTATAGTTTTAAAAGAATGGGTCGCTTAGGTGGCCCAATTTTATGAATAAAATTTACATGAGGTGCGTTTATCGGAATAGTGATAAATGACAGTTTCCTTTTGTACAAAATAATATAATATGATCAATAATTGATTTGTTTTTTTGTTCTGCATCACAGTATTGAAAAACAAATGTATTGGATATAGGTTGTCTTTTTAGTAGTAATTACTTAGATATCTACTAAATTCAGACAGGCCAAATAAAAAGAAATTAAACAGGATTATGCCCCCAAGGATACGGAGGTCGGCCATGCGACAGTTTACGTCTCTTCATGTAGCGATAGCGCTTGGAAGCTTATGCTTTTCTTCAGTGTATGCTACCTCTACATTAGTCCCTATGTCAGATTCGGAACTATCCGCAACTCGTGGCCAAGCTTTGATGAGTATGTCTTATATTGCGCCTACGGACTCTGCAAATTTAGAAAAACTGCGCGATAACAGTAGTAATATTGGTTTCTATAAATTAGGCTTGGAAGCTGAATTAGAACTTAACACCAATATTCGTAAATTACAGTTAGGTTGTGGCGGCGTTAATGGTGCTGGTGGCTGTGATATTGATATTGATAATCTAAGCCTAAGTGGTCAAAAGTTCGATACGAATGGTAATCCTTTGGCCATGACTAGCGAAGAGCGTGCTTCATCTTCTGCTGTTTTAACAAATCCGTTCATAGAGTTTGCAATTAAAAATCCTAATTCTGCATCAACCCGTGAAGTCGCAGGTTTAAGATTAAGTGCTGAGAAATTTATCGGCTTGCTTACAGCAGGTACTGAAAATACATCTAGGCCAAATGGAATTAACTCGATTTCTGGTTATATGCAGGTTCAATCTGATAGCAGTGGTTTAATTAAAGGTTATGCGACAACTTCTGCTACCCGAGATAATTTATATGGGACAAATGCAGTAACAGGTCGATTACAGGCTTTAGGATTAGGCTCACTAGCAGAAGTTACTTTTATTACTTCTAATGGAGGATTTAATATTCCAGGCATTCAAAATAACTATTTTGAAATTGCCCCAATTCAGGTGAATGGTAACAGAGTCAGTTCTAAAGTTTTATCTGCTCCAGTGAAAGTCCCTAATATCTATGTAGGACATAGTAGTTCATACCCAGTAGATGGTACAGTACAATATAATGCAGCAGGTCCACACGACCCAGCTTATCCTGAACCAACAGGTATTTACACTCAAGGCGGTAAAGTCGAAGCGACTGTTACAAGTTGTAGTAATATTTTAGTATGTGCAATAGCGAATGAGGGTAAAAAGTTTTCCAGTGTATATATGAATGGTACGATTTCAAATATTACTGCAAATTTAAATTTAACCCAGTCATTGGGACTTATTCATAATTTACCAATTAACTCACCAATGTACCTTGCTCTACAAAATCAAATGCTCCAATGGCCAGGTGCGAAAGCAGATGACGTAGCTCAAAAAGGCTGGTGGATGTCTTTTGCAAATCCAGTTAACATCGGTAACATCATTCCGCAAGATGCGATTGATATTTCACCACTATTTCCGCAAATTTCGACGGCCGTCTCTGCCTATTTACAAGCTAATCCAGCTAAAACTTCTGATCTTGATGGATTGCTATTAGGAGCTGATTTAGATGTAAATATTGGTACAGTTGATTTGAAAAATAGTCCGCTTACATTAAATTTAAGCAACTTGCAGTTAACGAATCAAAACTTTAAGCCAAACTGCCATGGTTCAGGTTTAACTTTTTGTTAAATGGCGAAAAGGCAGCTTAGGTTGTTTTTACATTCATCGGAAAAGTAATTTTTTACATGCTTTTTTTTGCATTTGTGCAAATATTCCGCATAATAGAAATGTGGAAAGGTTGGCAATATCTTTTAGATTTGCCTCTTTGTCTAAGGTGAAAAGGATAGATTCACCTGGCATCAAGGATTGTTAAAGAAAAATAAATATGGTGCGCGGCATCGTATAAAACAGGAAGGTCAAGATGACTACACTTAATTATACGGTAAGGTTTCAAAAAACCGTTTTGGCAAGTTTAATCGGGCTTTGTATAAGCCAAGCTAGTTTCGCACTCGAAGAGCTGTCGGATGCTGGCCTTAGTGAAACTACAGGTGAAGGTATTGCTATCTTGCCACAGAATACTTATATGGTATTTCGTGGTGCAGGTGCTAATGAAACCTCAAGTCAGATATTAACTGACCGTACTAAAGACACTGGTTATATCAATTATGTACCTGTTGGTCCTTTGAGTATGACCGCGGCAGATACCAATAAAAATGGCTCGATTGATTCGGGTGACCGTGCAGTTGGTAAAGCAGATATTTTTCTTTATGGTTTAGCGCTTTCCAAATCTGATAATGATACAAATACCCGTATTGCTTCTACTGATGCAGCCGCTGCAATTTCAAGTTGGGGTACTGCCGTCAACCCATGGATTTTTAAAGTTGCGACAGCAAATTCAGTACCTAATTTTAGTGCGGCTACTTGTAGTGGTGCGAGTGACCCTTCTTGCCAAGTAACTTATTTAGCTTTGGAAGCCCCTTTATATGAGGTTGGAACGAAGGACTCTGCTGGTATAGACGCTTATAAGCTGAAATTAGGTTTATGGTCAGATATTTTTGTCCGAAATCCAAATAAAATAAATGGTGCAGCAGACCAATTTAATTATGGCGACTCGAATGGCTTGATTGGTACAAGTATTGATGCAAGCCGTGCAAACCGTCTTCGTTTACAAGGTGTTTGGAATAACTTTAGCTTAAATGGCAGTCGTTTACAGCTTTTCCAAACATTAGGTGGCGCAACATCTGCTGGTGGAATGAGTCCTTTTTATAATGATACTTTAGGATTTGCTGGGGTTATTCGTTTAAACAGTGGTGATGCATCTAATTTAAGAGCAACAATTACTTCAAATACTCCAACGTCTTCGGTAGGGCCATGGGTAAATCGCTATAGCACCCAATATACTGGTGCACCAAGTAATAACTCTCCAAGCTCGGATTGGTTATATCGGATTCGTAGTCAAACTACAACTGTTACTTCAACGGGTTCATGGACTGCACCAACTGATAGCGCTATGAATAACGTATTACGTTTGAGTACACGTGAATCTGGAACTACCCAAGGTAATTTGGTAACACCTGCAATTAATGGTGGGCTTGCTCCAACTTTTGATGCGAATGAAGGTTTATATCTCTATAACCCAAACATTAACCTTGTGTTAGGATCTCTATATCAACCGCTAGTTTTAAGCTCAGATGGTAAAAACTTTAGTTTAGAACTTGCTCGTATTCCGAATAAACCAGAAATTTATAAGAAAATTTATACAGATTATAGTGGTGCAGATACTAGCTATTTAGGTTCTACTTGTAATATTTACCAATGTGGTACGAATGTAACATTAGGTGGTAAAACTTACCAAGGTTCTAGTGCAACACACAGCAGTATCTCAATTGGTTCCACAGTTTATAATGCAACGAACAATACTTTAGAGGCATTTAAAGGGAACAGTACACAAGATGCGGTCGGTATTTCATTTGGTAAATTACCTACGGGCACTGTGGCGGCGATAACGCAAACTAGAAACTTCTACCAATTGCAAAATCAGGAACGCCGTGCGGGTAGTTATACATGTGGCTTAATTTTTACTTGTTACGATACATGGCAATACCGGACAGCAACAGGCTGGACGGGAAATGCTGGCTCAGGTTTAAAATTTGACTCACAAGGTGCTAATTGGGCTAATGTAGATAGTACTGCTTATTATAACCCGACAGTAAATAATACAGGTTATACCTTAGCCGATGCGGGGAATGGAGCTCAGTACACTGTGCCTAATGGTACGCCTTTACCCGATGCTCGTTATGAGGGGGGACGTTGGTACACGACTACGCCAAATGCAGATTTGAACACCTATAAATTATCTGGGGCACAAATTAGCTCAGCCATTACTAATAACATGGGTTCAGCTGTCATTGATGGTGTATTAATCCAACATTTGAAACTGACAACTAAAGGCTTATAAGAGGAGGATAATGATATGAAAAAATTAAGTACCTTAATCCTCGCTCTTTGTGCAACGGTTACTCATGCGGAGCTGCAAACTTTAGATAATGAAGCATTGCAGGCGATTAATGGCCAAGCTGGTGCTGATTTATCTTTAATGCTTAATTTAAACCAAACGAGTAACGGTATATTTGACAATGGTAGTGGTGGTGTCTGTGAGAACGTGGAGTTCTGTCATATAGGTTTAGCAATTAATAAACGTTTTGTGCAAGCAGATGCGACTAAGCCAAGTGGTTGGGCTGAAAATAGCGATAGTGGTAATAAACTTTGGCTAGTGTTTAAAGGTGTACAAGGAACTTTAAATATTCAAAAAATGGGTTTGGATGGTGCTGATTTAAAGTATCTGGATAAAAACAATACTGAAATTATTAAGCCCGCTATTCAGCTTAGTTTTAGTGCAGCGCAGCCAATTTTAATTCGTAATTTTGGTTTCAATGCTTTATCGATTGAACAAGATAACTTTACCAGCTCAACAACAACTCAAGGGTCGAGTGCAAATATGTATGATTATGCATATTTCAAAAAGCCGACATATGCTGCGACTGCCAATAGTGCAGCACAGCAAGTTGCTACAGCAACTCCGTCGGCCTATGACTATGGGCGTGAAACTGGTTTTATGGGCTTAATGATGAACGGAAACTTGGCTATTCAAGGAAAAGTCATGGTCTTTAGCTGTGATGGCAGCCATCCTCGTTGTTAAGCGTTAATGTAGATTTCAAAGGAACTGAAGTGATGAAAAAAAATAAAGAAAATCACAGCTCAAAGTTTATTTTAAATACATTAACAACCAGCATGTTGTTAGTGAGTGGACAAATTTATGCTTTAGAAGCCTTAACAGATGCTGATTTGAGTGCCGTCAATGGACAAGATGGGATCTCAATTCAAACTACATTTAACGAAATTAATATTGATAATGCATATTGGGATGACCATGCAGGCACACCAACAAGTGCTGATCAGGTATTAAGAGCTCAAGCGAGTGGCGTAAAAGTTCAAAAAAGTAATGCATCTAGCCAACCTTTAAGTACTAATTACCGTTTAGATGTAGGTAGTAATCCGACTACGGGTAAAACTGGACTCGACTTTTCTATGCAAAGTAGTCCATCACTTATTACCGTAAATAGCGTTAAAGTTTGTAATAGTTCAGCTAGCTGCTCGCCAACTTTAGGGCAGTTGGCTATTCAAACGACCTCTCCTTTAAATTTGGCACTTACAACCCAAGATGGGCTATTTAATGCAAATAGCCAGTCAAGCATGACACTTGGTATTAATAATGCCAATATTTATCTAGGACAATTGGATGCTCGTAGCCAGCTAAATCAGTTAATTTTAAGAAATTTTAACTTTAATTTTGTTGGTAAAGGGGCCATGTTGATTGACCCAACTCGTGGCTTAGTTTTACAGACAAATACTGGAACTAATGTTGCTGGTGTAGGGCAAACTCCAAATAGTACCTATGGCTATGTTGATTTTAACCGTGTAGCAGATTCAGCTTCTGGTTTAACTGCTGGTACATATGTAGACAGTAGTGGAAAAGTAACCAATTCAGGCCTGAATATTGAGGTCATGTTAAGTTCTAATGTCGATAAAACTAACCCTTATGCTTTGGATACAACTAATAGCCCACAAAATGCGAAAGGTTTGATTCGCTTAGGTGCTAGCGGACGTATGGTAAATAGTTATTTACAAGTCCGTGGTATGGATGGTACGGCGGATACCACCACTTTAGGCACTGCAAATACAGCTGCTGGTACAGGTTCAAGTAATAGTATTTTAGGTAATTCTGGCATTGCCTTTCGTATGAAAGGTGAATTCACTAAAGATAATGATTCAATGCTAGGTGCAGATGGTAAAGCAACCACTTTAGAAATTGGTGGAGCAGGTCTTAATGCTTACGGTTTCGAGTTTGGTAATTTAACAGGACTTAACTCTGCTACACGCGGTTATTTCGACAGCGGAAATATTTATCTAAATCTTGCAGATACAAAAACGTTATTAATGCCAGCCAACGCAACCTTAAACGGAATTCGTTTAGGTAGTGGTACTTTAACAGCAGCTGCTGATTATCAGCATAATATTCACCGCGATACGGTTACTAATCCATTCAGTTTAATTCTTGCAATGCGTGGAGCAGAGTTTCAAGCATTTTCAAGACGTGGTCGTTTTACAACAAGTGCGAATGTTGCTCCTGCAAATCAGTTTGCAGACAATGGTGCAAACAACCAGTGGGGCTTAGCACTACCTTTTTATAACTTAAATGCTAATGCTGCTGTATATGGTTTAGATGCCCCTGCAAATAGTGCTTATTACTATACAAAAGATGCCAATGGTAAACCTGTTCGGAATGTTGTTGCGACATCTGGAACGACTTCGCGTTTAGGTTTTGGTGTTGCAGCTGGAACTACAGGACGTGATGCGACTGGAACCAAAACGACCTCTGTGTTGTTGATCGATGGTTCTCCAAATGCCAATAATGCGGGTAACCCGACTGATTATTACATGGGCTTACGTAATATCGATATGTTCCTCAAAGGTAATGGCAGTATTGGTTTAGAAAATGGCAGTCTTAATATTAGTTTAAAAGAGATGCTGCTTGCTTTATCAACAGAAATTGCAGCAGGTTATTTACCGGGGGCAAAATATAAAACTTGTCCAGCGACAGGTTCATGTACTTCACCAATTGATAACTTTGCCAGAAATAATGATGTCTTATTTGGTCTAAAACTGCGTTTAGGTGGAGATCTTAACTTATCGATTGTGCCAAACAGTTCAATTGCTGATGGTAGTGCTCTAACTGTACTCGGTGATTTCACCATGCCTGCCACAGCAACTGGAAATACAGTTCAGATTAGTGATCCTATCGATGGTTCTGCAATTGGCTTTGATAATATTACTGGAAAACTTGCGTTTAATACTGCTTTAGTTGTGGGCAAAGATACTGCAAGTGGTTTAGGTAAAGTCGGTGTAAATACCGCGGTTTATTTTAATCCTGATAAGAGTATCGACGGCGCATTACGTGTTAAAGATATTAACTTCTATCCACCTTCAACTGGGGCAGGTGCACGTTTAGGTGAGCTTGCCATTACTGGTGGACGTTTAAATAGTAGCTTTAGTATTGTGCCTAGAAATGGTGCTTTTAACTAACCAAAAAAGTGGCAGTCATTGCCACTTTTTATAAAAAATTTATTTTGAATGTGATTGGATTTGCATTCGTCGGGTTATAGGGATAATTGCTTTGTGCTTGAATATTATTCTGATAGTCTGAACAAATAATAAGCGTTTGTCTCTTAAGGATTAGAGCGACATGAAGAATAAAAATATAGGGTGCTGGTTGTTACTTGCCAGTAGTTCAAGTGTTTTTGCAATGCAACCTTTGGATGATCAAAGTCTTGCGGCAACGACAGGCCAAAATGGCCTAACTTTAGGTATTCAGGCTGATAAAGTTAAATTTAATCAAGTCGCTCTGATTGATACAAACGGTATTGCTTCAACTTCGTATAATAGTAAGGCTGGCTTTGTCATTGCAGGGAATTCTACTAATCCAGTTCCTGGCATAGAGTTTATTAAAGCTGCTGTATCGAGTAATCCTTCTTTTAATATTGCAATGGATACCGATGCTGGTGGTGGAAATCCTTTTTTAAATTTAGCTGTATCTATGGGGAGTGATGTAAACGGTATTCGACTTTTACCTTTTTCAGTTTATTTAGCCCCAAGTGCATCTTTATCTAGTCCATCCGATTATGCATTAACAAGTTATGCACCAAAATCAATTTTTAGTTCGGGAACGACAGTGAATACGGGTGTAAAAGAACTGATCCGTTCTACTGGAAATCTAGATATTAACTTTGTACAAACCAATAAACCTCGTTTAAATATCCAGCTTGGGCATGCGGCTCAATCCGTTATGGTTAAATTTGGTGGGGCAATTCAATCTATTTGTTCTGCTGCTGCGGGTTGTCCAATTACTTTAGTCTCGGATAATACGGGAGCTACATTCGGATTTAAATTTGCTGGAACAAATACCTCGACAGGTTTTGTGCTTGATGGTTTTTATGCGGGAGTTGATCCCACGGGATTAACTTTTGGTAATAACGGCGTGTCTAGTAAGTTCGATGCTTCACTTAACAATGTCACTTTAGGAAATATGGGAACTCAAAGTACAACGACATTTAATAACTTGCCTAATGGTTCTATGGGCAGTTTTGGTATTACTGGGGCATCAGTGACTGACTTAAAAATGAAAGTAAGTGGCTTTTAGAAAAAATAATAACTTAACCTGAAATATGAAAGAGGGCGGTTGTGAAAACAATCGCCCTCTTTTTATAACTATATTGAGTTAAATGTTTTCTGATCTGGTGTGTTCTAACTGTTTAACAATTTCATCCAAAGCTTTAATACGCTTAACCTGGTCCCATAAGTTTTTAGCTTGTGGGTAGGCCTTAGTCATCATCCCCAACCACTGCTTATAACGACCCACCATCCCAATTTCTGTTTTTGCTTGACCGTTTAAAAAGCGAATTTGTAAGTCAACAAGTTGTTCCCAACTAAATAACGCTTCATCCATATTTTGGCGAATGCATTGTGTTAAATCTGGGGTCGTCACAGCGCCACGGCCAATCATTAAATCTTCACAGCCAGATTGTTGCTGACAAGCTCTAGCATCTGCATTGCTCCAGATTTCACCGTTGGCAATTACATTAATTTTTAAAGCTTCTTTAATGGGGAGAATTTTTTCCCAATAAGCAGGTGGAGTATAGCCGTCTGCTTTAGTTCGCGCATGAACTGTCAACCAACTTGCACCAGCGTCTTCAACAGCATGGGCATTTTCCATGGTGTGATTTTCATCTAGATAACCTAAACGCATTTTTGCTGAAACAGGAATATGCGGAGGTACCGCATCTCTTACTGCTTTAATGAGCATATGTACGACATCAGGTTCATCAAGAAGAACAGAGCCGCCTCGGTGTCGGTTTACAGTTTTTGCGGGACAACCGAAATTAAGGTCGATTGCTGGCGCACCAAGCTCAACAACTTTCGCTGCATTTGCTGCCAGCATATCTGGATTATTCCCTAAGAACTGGACATGGACAGGTGTACCGGCTGCTGTTTTACCGTCATTTTTTAATTCTGGACAAAAACTATAGTAGATATGGTCTGGCAAAATGCTGTCTGTAACCCGAATAAACTCGGTCACACACCAGTCGAAATGACCAACAGATGTGAGTGTATCCCGCATGATCGGGTCAGTTAAACCTTCCATTGGAGCGAGTATGAGTTTCACAGTCTGTGTCACCTGAGCAAAAA
>Ga0207655_1000915_pt1 | contig 30701 bp, 30 predicted proteins | sample KBSM44metaG_FD_184398 | JGI IMG/M metagenome (GOLD analysis project Ga0207655, IMG submission 184398) | Miscanthus rhizosphere microbial communities from Kellogg Biological Station, Michigan, USA - KBS M4-4 metaG (SPAdes) (version 2) | ecosystem: Host-associated > Plants > Roots > Rhizosphere >... | reverse complement strand
GATGCGCCTGCTTGAACAGACGGGCGGGCAGGTGACCAGCGAGCAAATGCTGCTGCGCCGCCGCAACCGACAGGTCATCGATTTAAACGAACTGAGCGCCTCGCAGATGCAGGGCGTGCGCGGGGCGGATATCGCCATGATCTTCCAGGAGCCGATGACCTCCCTGAACCCGGTATTCCCGGTGGGGGAACAAATTGCCGAGTCCATTCGGCTGCATCAGGGGCTGAGCGGCGATGAAGCGCTCCTTGAGGCCAAACGGATGCTTGAGCTGGTACGTATTCCGGAGGCGCAGGCCATTTTAGCGCGCTACCCGCACCAGCTTTCCGGCGGCATGCGCCAGCGGGTGATGATCGCCATGGCGCTGTCGTGCCGCCCGGCGGTGCTGATCGCCGACGAGCCGACGACGGCGCTGGACGTCACCATTCAGGCGCAGATCCTGCAGCTCATCAAAGTGCTGCAGCAGGAGATGGAAATGGGGGTGATTTTTATCACCCACGATATGGGCGTGGTGGCGGATATCGCTGACCGCGTACTGGTGATGCACCAGGGGCACGCCGTGGAGACGGGCACGGTTGAGCAGATCTTTCATGCGCCTGTTCATCCTTACACCAAAGCGCTGCTGGCGGCGGTGCCGCGTCTTGGGGCGATGAACGGCAGCGATTTACCGCGCCGTTTTCCGCTCCACACCCAGGGGCTGGCAGAACAACAGGAAGTCGAACAGGATACGGTGGTGCCGGGCAAACCGATCCTTGAAGTGCGCGATCTGGTCACCCGTTTTCCCCTGCGCGGCGGAATACTGAACCGCGTGAAGCGTGAAGTGCATGCGGTCGAAAACGTCAGCTTTGACCTGTGGCCAGGCGAAACGCTGGCGCTGGTGGGGGAGTCCGGCTGCGGTAAATCCACCACCGGGCGGGCGCTGCTCAGGCTGGTGGAATCGCAGGAAGGGAGTATTACCTTCAACGGGGAGCGTATCGATACCCTGCCGGACAGCCGGCTGCAGGCGATACGCCGGGACATTCAGTTCATATTTCAGGACCCGTATGCCTCTCTCGATCCGCGCCATACGATAGGGTACTCGATCATGGAGCCGCTTCGGGTGCATAACCTGCTTGACGGCGAAGCGGCGCAGCGTCGTGTGGCCTGGCTGCTGGAGCGGGTGGGGCTGAAGCCCGAACACGCCTGGCGCTATCCGCACGAATTTTCCGGCGGTCAGCGGCAGCGTATTTGCATTGCGCGGGCGCTGGCGCTGAATCCGAAGGTGGTGATTGCGGATGAGTCCGTCTCGGCGCTGGACGTCTCTATCCGCGCGCAAATCATCAACTTAATGCTCGATTTGCAGCGGGATATGGGGATCGCGTTTCTCTTTATCTCGCACGATATGGCGGTGGTTGAGCGTATCAGCCATCGGGTGGCGGTGATGTACATGGGGCAAATCGTTGAAATTGGCCCGCGCCGCGCGGTTTTTGAAAACCCGCAGCATCCCTACACCCGCAAGCTGATGGCCGCCGTACCGGTTGCCGATCCTGCGCATCGCCACGCCCAGCGCGTGCTGCTGCAGGACGAAATGCCGAGCAATATTCGAAAAAGGGGCGAAAGCGTGGAGCGGGTTACGCTGCGCGAAGTCGGCCCCGGACATTTTGTCGCACCGCCGCGTCAGGACAATGCATTCTCGCGGTTATAACGTACAACAGGCAGGAGAACACAATGGTTAAATTTGTTGCTCGGACATGGCTGTTAGCCGCGAGCGTGACGGCAGCCCTGGCCGCATCCCCCGCGTTCGCTGCCAAAGATGTGGTGGTGGCGGTCGGCTCCAATTTCACAACGCTCGATCCGTATGACGCTAACGACACGCTGTCGCAGGCGGTGGCGAAATCGTTCTACCAGGGGCTGTTTGGCCTGGATAAAGAGATGAAGCTGAAAAACGTGCTGGCGGAGAGCTATACCGTTTCGGATGACGGGCTGGTGTATACCATCAAGCTGCGCTCCGGCGTGAAGTTCCAGGACGGCACGGATTTCAACGCGGACGCGGTGAAGGTGAACCTCGACCGCGCCAGCAACCCGGAAAACAGCCTCAAGCGTTATAACCTGTATAAAAACATCGCCAGCACCGAGGCGGTTGACCCGACGACGGTGAAAATTACCCTGAAAGAGCCGTTCTCCGCGTTTATCAATATCCTTGCGCATCCGGCAACGGCAATGATTTCGCCAGCGGCGCTGAAGAAATACGGCAAGGAGATTGGCTTCCACCCGGTCGGCACCGGTCCGTACGAGCTGCTCACCTGGAACCAGACCGATTTTGTGAAGGTGAAGAAATTCGCAGGATACTGGCAGCAGGGCTTGCCGAAGCTCGACACCATCACCTGGCGTCCGGTGGTGGACAACAACACCCGTGCGGCGATGCTGCAAACCGGTGAAGCGCAGTTTGCCTTCCCGATCCCGTACGAACAGGCGGCGCTGCTGGCGAAAAACAGCAAGCTGGAGCTGGTTGCAAGCCCGTCAATCATGCAGCGCTACATCAGCATGAACGTCACGCAAAAACCGTTTGATAACCCAAAGGTGCGTGAAGCCATCAATTACGCTATTAACCGCCAGGCGCTGGTGAAGGTGGCCTTTGCGGGCTATGCCACCCCGGCAGCGGGCGTGCTGCCGCCGGCCATTGAATACGCGCAACGCTATGAGCCGTGGCCGTACGATCCCGCTAAAGCGCGCGAGCTGCTGAAGGAAGCCGGTTTCCCGAACGGCTTCAGCACCACGCTGTGGTCGTCCCATAATCACAGTACCGCCCAGAAGGTGCTGCAGTTCACCCAGCAGCAGCTGGCGCAGGTGGGGATTAAGGCGCAGGTCACCGCAATGGATGCCGGACAGCGTGCGGCGGAAGTGGAGGGCAAAGGACAGAAAGAGAGCGGCGTGAGGATGTTCTACACCGGCTGGACGGCCTCTACCGGCGAAGCGGACTGGGCGCTTTCCCCGCTGTTTGCCTCGCAGAACTGGCCGCCAACGCTTTTCAATACCGCGTTCTACAGCAATCCGCAGGTGGACAAAGACCTGGCCGACGCGCTGAAAACGACCAAACCGGAAGAGAAAGCGCGCCTGTATAAAGAGGCGCAGGACACCATCTGGAAAGAGTCGCCGTGGGTGCCGCTGGTGGTCGAAAAGCTGGTGTCTGCCCATAACAAAGCGCTGACCGGGTTTTACATCATGCCGGACACGGGCTTTAGCTTTGAAGACGCGGATCTAAAATAAACTCATGCTGAATTATGTTTGTAAACGCCTGCTGGGGCTGATCCCGACGCTTCTGATCGTGGCGGTGCTGGTGTTTTTGTTCGTTCATATGCTGCCGGGCGATCCGGCGCGTCTGGTGGCGGGGCCGGAGGCTGATGCGACCGTTATCGACCTGGTGCGCAAGCAGCTGGGTCTCGACCAGCCGCTGTATAAGCAGTTTCTGCACTATATGGGCAACGTGCTGCAGGGCGATTTTGGCACCTCGATGGTGTCGCGTCGCCCGGTATCGGAAGAGATCGCCAGCCGCTTTATGCCCACCTTCTGGCTCACCCTCGCCAGCATGAGCTGGGCGGTGGTGTTTGGGCTGGGGGCGGGGATTGTCGCGGCTATCTGGCGCAACCGCTGGCCGGATAAGCTGGGCATGGCGCTGGCGGTGACCGGCATCTCCTTCCCGGCGTTTGCGCTGGGCATGCTGCTGATGCAGATCTTCTCCGTTGAGCTGGGCTGGCTGCCGACCGTGGGCGCCGACACCTGGAAGCACTATATTCTCCCCTCCATGACGCTGGGCGCGGCCGTTGCCGCGGTAATGGCCCGCTTTACCCGCGCTTCGTTTGTTGACGTGCTGAGCGAAGACTACATCCGCACCGCGCGGGCGAAAGGGGTGAGCGAGAAGTGGGTCATCCTCAAGCACGGTTTTCGCAACGCGATGATCCCGGTGGTGACGATGATGGGGCTGCAGTTTGGCTTCCTGCTGGGCGGCTCTATCGTGGTGGAGAAGGTCTTCAACTGGCCGGGGCTGGGACGCCTGCTGGTCGATTCGGTCGACATGCGCGATTACCCGGTGATACAGGCAGAAGTCCTGCTCTTCTCGCTGGAGTTTATTCTTATCAACTTAGTGGTGGACGTGCTCTACGCCGCCATTAACCCGGCCATCAGGTACAAGTAAGATGCGATTGTTGAACTGGCGTCGTCAGGCGGTGTTAAGCGCTATGCCGGGGCTCAAGCCGGACCATATCCGCACGCCGTGGTCTGAATTCTGGCGGCGTTTCCGTCGTCAGCCTGTCGCCATGACGGCGGGGCTGTTTGTGCTGCTGCTGATCGTTGTGGCCATTATTGCGCCATGGGTGGCACCGTTTGATGCCGAAAACTACTTTGATTACGATCGTCTGAACGACGGTCCGTCGATGATGCACTGGTTTGGCGTGGATTCGCTCGGACGCGATATTTTCAGCCGCGTGCTGGTGGGCGCACAGATATCCCTGGCCGCAGGGGTCTTTGCGGTATTAATCGGCGCGGCAATCGGCACGGTGCTGGGTCTGGTGGCCGGGTATTATGAAGGCTGGTGGGACCGCATCATCATGCGTATCTGCGACGTGCTGTTTGCCTTCCCCGGCATCCTGCTGGCGATTGCGGTGGTGGCGATCATGGGCAGCGGCATGGCGAACGTCATCATTGCGGTTGCGGTCTTTTCGATTCCGGCCTTTGCGCGTCTGGTGCGCGGCAACACGCTGGTGCTGAAGCAGCAGACCTTTATCGAATCCGCCCGCAGTATGGGGGCCAGCGATACCACTATCCTGTTCAGCCACATTCTGCCGGGTACGGTGTCGTCCATCGTGGTCTATTTCACCATGCGCATCGGCGTGTCGATTATCTCGGCGGCCAGCCTGTCGTTTCTGGGGCTAGGCGCGCAGCCACCGACGCCGGAGTGGGGCGCGATGCTGAACGAGGCGAGGGCGGATATGGTGATTGCACCGCACGTGGCGATCTTCCCGAGTCTGGCGATTTTTCTGACCGTGCTGGCGTTTAACCTGCTGGGAGATGGGCTGCGCGACGCGCTGGATCCGAGGATTAAGGGGTAGGTTTATTGCCCCTCACCCTAACCCTCTCCCCGCAGGGGAGAGGGGACTGCTCGGTGCGGTTTTCCCCCTCGCCCCTTTGGGGAGAGGGTCGGGGTGAGGGGAATGTAATTAAACCCGGCTACCCCACAGGTCATACTCGTCCGCGTTTTCAACCTTCACGCGAATAATATCACCCGGCTTAACGTTGGTTTCGCCGTTCAGGTACACCGCGCCGTCGATTTCAGGGGCATCCGCCATGCTGCGGCCAATCGCGCCTTCTTCGTCCACTTCATCGATGATGACCAGAATTTCGCGGCCCACTTTTTCCTGCAGACGCTCGGCAGAGATCTGCTGCTGCAGCTGCATGAAGCGGTTCCAGCGCTCTTCTTTCACCTCTTCCGGCACCTGATCCGCCAGCTCGTTGGCGGTTGCGCCTTCTACCGGGCTGTACTTGAAGCAGCCCACGCGGTCCAGACGCGCTTCCTTCAGGAAGTCGAGCAGCATCTGGAAGTCTTCTTCGGTTTCACCCGGGAAGCCAACGATAAAGGTGGAGCGCAGGGTCAGATCCGGACAGATTTCACGCCACTGCTTGATGCGCGCCAGCTGGCGGTCAACGGAGCCAGGGCGCTTCATCAGCTTGAGAATGCGCGGGCTGGCGTGCTGCAGCGGGATGTCCAGATACGGCAGGATTTTGCCTTCCGCCATCAGCGGGATCACGTCGTCAACGTGCGGGTACGGGTAGACGTAGTGGAGACGCGTCCAGATGCCGAGCTTGGACAGCTGCTCGCACAGGCCCACCATGCTGGTCTTCACCGGCTCGCCGTTGTGGAAGCCGGAGCGGTGCTTCACGTCCACGCCGTAGGCCGAGGTGTCCTGGGAGATGACCAGCAGCTCCTTCACGCCCGCGTCGGCCAGACGTTTGGCTTCTGCCAGCACTTCACCGATTGGACGGCTCACCAGATCGCCACGCATGGACGGGATAATGCAGAAGGTGCAGCGGTGGTTGCAGCCTTCGGAAATTTTTAAGTAAGCATAGTGGCGCGGCGTCAGCTTCACGCCCTGTTCCGGCACCAGGCTCAGGAACGGGTTGTGCTTTGGTTTTGGCACGTAGTGATGAACATGTTCCAGCACCTGCTCGTAGCTGTGCGGGCCGGTGATCTCCAGCACCTTCGGATGCACTTCGCGGATCTGATCCACTTTTGCGCCCAGGCAGCCGGTCACAATAACCTTGCCGTTTTCAGTTAGGGCTTCGCCGATGGCTTCCAGAGATTCCTGAACCGCGCTGTCGATGAACCCGCAGGTATTAACGATCACCATATCGGCGTTGTCGTAGCTTGGCACCACGTCATAGCCTTCGGTACGAAGTTCGGTCAGGATGCGTTCGGAATCCACCAGGTTTTTCGGGCAGCCGAGGGAGACGAAGCCGATTTTCGGCTGGTGCGTAACATTGCTCATAGGTTAAAAATTCATCAATTATGGAGTTATCAGGGCGGGATTTTACAGCGTATTGCGGGGGATTTATACACTCTTTGCAGGGCAGATGACGCCCTCTGAGGTTGTAACATTGTAAATGATGTTAATCAGTTATGATTTATTGATCTCAAGCAGACAATTGTACAAAAATTAACCTTATTCTGAATGTGCAACATGGCTGACAGAGGAGGAAAAAGCATGTCCGTTGACAGACTGAAACGCGATCTGCTTTACAAGCTGATCAACGCCCGACTCGACCTTGCTGCTTATCTCCAGTTGAGGAAGGCCAAAGGGTATATGTCAGTCGGCGAAAGCGAACATCTGCGTGATAACTTCTTTGAACTTTGCAATTTTATGCGTGAAAAAGCACCCGTTCTGAAAGCGGAATACGCAGAAAGCGAGCTAATCGCGCTGCGTCGTGCCGCCGAAATGCTTTCCATCGCAGGGGTATGCCTGATGAATGGGCGTCATGATTGCCCCAATTTTATTGCCGTGGACGCAGAAAAGCTTGAGAACTGCCTGACGACGCTCTCTCTTTGCATCATGTGTCTCAACAAGCACGCTCAGCTTGAAGAGCATTAGATCGGGGGGAGGTAACTCCCCCTTCTGATTAAGCTTTTGTAAAAGTAGTAACGCGACCGGGGGTTGTGGCTAACCTTTAAGCCATATGCCGATAAAGGAGCGCGTTATGCATCGATCCTCCCTGATTTTCCTGCCCGCGTTGTTATTTCCCGCTTATCTTCTTGCCGCGCCGGGCGCGGTGAACGTAGAGGTGTTGCAGAACCGGCTCGATCATCCCTGGTCACTGGCATTTCTGCCGGATAACAAAGGGCTGCTCGTGACGCTTCGGGGCGGGCAGCTAAAACACTGGCAGGCGGGGAAAGGGCTTTCCGATCCGATCGTCGGCGTGCCCAGCGTCTGGGCAAACGGACAGGGCGGGCTGCTCGACGTGGTGCTGGCACCGGACTTCGCAAAATCTCGACGAATATGGCTCAGCTATGCCGAAGAGGGGGATGACGGCAAAGCGGGAACGGCGGTGGGCTATGGCCGCTTAAGCGACGATCTCTCGCGGATTGAAGCCTTCCGGGTGGTGTTACGCCAGACGCCGAAGCTCTCCACGGGGAACCACTTTGGCGGTCGGTTAGTGTTTGACGGTAAAGGCTACCTGTTTATCGGCCTCGGGGAGAATAACCAGCGCCCGACGGCGCAGGATCTGGACAAGCTACAGGGCAAGGTGGTGCGTCTGACCGAGGATGGAAAAGTACCGCCGGATAACCCCTTTGTGAATACCTCCGGCGCGCGTCCTGAAATCTGGTCCTACGGCATTCGTAACCCGCAGGGGATGGCGATGAACCCCTGGAGCGACGCGCTGTGGCTTAACGAGCACGGCCCGCGCGGCGGGGATGAAATCAACATCCCAGAAAAAGGGAAGAATTACGGCTGGCCGCTGGCGACCCACGGCATTAACTACAGCGGCCTGAAGATCCCGGAAGCCAAAGGCGAGCACGTTGAAGGAACCGAAAAGCCGCTGTTTGTCTGGAAGGTTTCCCCTGCCGTGAGCGGTATGGCGTTTTATAACAGCGACGTCTTCCCGCAGTGGAAAAATAAGCTGTTCGTCGGCGCGTTGAAGGAAAAGGACGTTATCGTCATGAGCGTGGACGGCAACAAGGTGACGGAGGACGGGCGCATTCTGGGCGATAACGATCGGCGCATCCGCGACGTGCGGGTCGGGCCGGATGGTTATCTCTATGTGCTGACCGACGAATCGGACGGGCAGCTGTTGAAGGTTAGCCCGTCCGACGGGTGATCAGGTAACCGGGATCATCACGACCTTGCGGTACGCCGGGCGATCGCTCAGCTGCTGGAGCCAGCGTTCGAGATGAGGGCGCGGCGTCCATTTCAGCCCCATATTGGTCAGATTCCAGATGAAAGGCGCAACGGCGATATCGCCCACGCCGAAGGCGTCGCCGGAGAACCATGCGTGCTTCGCCAGCTCGTCGTCCATCATCGCAAACAGGGTTTCGCAGGCGTCCTGTGCGGCATGAATGGCGGGATAATCTCGCTCGGCTTCCGGCGTCCGGATAAGCCCCATCAGGATCACGCGGTGAGTCGGAGAGAGCGTCTGGTTCGCCCAGTCCATCCACTTTTCACCCTGCGCGCGCCGTGCCGGGCTGTCCACCCACAGGCGGTTCTGTCCGTACTGGGCAGCGAGGTAACGCACAATCGTGTTGGACTCCCACAGCGTCGCGTCAGTTTCTTCATCGCGCAGCAGCGGCACCAGGCCATTTGGGTTCATGGCCAGATAGTCGGCCTCTTTGTTCACGCCAAACTCCAGGCCTGCCATCACCTGCTTAAACGGTAAATCCAGCTCTTCCAGCGTCCAGAGCACCTTCTTCACGTTGGTTGAGTTGTTCCTGCCCCACAGCGTAATCATATTTACTCCCGATGAGATGTGAATCCGAGTCAGCGATTCGCCATGTTGAGATAAACCTAACAATTACGCAACAGGAGACAAATAAATCGCATGAATCAAAGCGTATCGGGACGTTATTGCATAAACTTTAAAAACTTTACCTGGTTTAGGTTTCTTTAAAAGTTTTAGTGCGCTATTACTCATCGCTTCTTGCGACACGGTGATGTGACGTAATTTTTTGAATGGACACTCGGGTGGCATTTATGACGCGAAAAATGACTTCTCTGCGCGGCCTGGCGGCAGGCTCTGCGCTCCTTTTCCTGTTTGCACCAACTCTCTATGCGGCCGAACAGGCTGCGCCCGAAGCGCCGCCGGTGGATGCGCGCGCCTGGATCCTGATGGATTACGCCAGCGGGAAAGTGCTGGCAGAAGGCAACGCCGACGAGCAGCTTGACCCGGCCAGCCTGACAAAAATCATGACCAGCTACGTGGTCGGGCAGGCGTTAAAAGCGGGCAAGATTAAGCTCGATGATATGGTCACCATCGGGAAGGACGCCTGGGCGACCGGCAACCCGGCGCTGCGCGGTTCTTCCGTGATGTTCCTCAAGCCTGGCGATCAGGTTTCCGTTTCCGATCTGAATAAAGGGGTGATCATTCAGTCGGGTAACGATGCCTGTATTGCGCTGGCGGATTATGTGGCGGGTAGCCAGGATTCATTCATTGGGCTTATGAATGGCTACGCGCAGAAGCTGGGCTTAACCAACACCACCTTCAAAACGGTTCATGGCCTGGATGCGCCGGGCCAGTTCAGCACCGCGCGCGATATGGCGCTGCTGGGGAAGGCGCTGATCCACGACGTGCCGGATGAATACGCCATCCATAAAGAGAAAGAGTTTACCTTCAACAAGATCCGCCAGCCTAACCGCAACCGACTGCTGTGGAGCAGCAACGTCAACGTGGACGGCATGAAGACCGGGACCACGGCAGGGGCGGGCTACAACCTGGTGGCTTCCGCAACCCAGGGCGACATGCGCCTGATCTCGGTCGTGCTGGGCACCAAAACGGACCGCATTCGCTTTAACGAATCAGAAAAGCTGCTGACCTGGGGCTTCCGCTTCTTTGAAACCGTGACGCCGATTAAGCCCGATGCCACGTTCATCAGCCAGCGCGTCTGGTTTGGTGACAAGAGCGAGGTGAATCTGGGGGCCGGCGAGGCGGGTTCAGTGACTATTCCGCGCGGCCAGCTGAAAAACCTGAAGGCCAGCTATACCCTGACCGATCCACAGCTGACCGCGCCGCTGAAAAAAGGCCAGGTCGTCGGGACGATTGATTTCCAGCTGAACGGCAAATCGATTGAACAGCGCCCGCTGATCGTGATGGAAGCGGTAGAAGAGGGCGGCTTCTTCAGCCGGATGTGGGATTTCGTGATGATGAAATTACACGGATGGTTTGGCAGCTGGTTTAGCTAAACCTTATGGGTTTTCTCCCTCTCCCTGTGGGAGAGGGCCGGGGTGAGGGCATCAGGCCGCACCCCTCTCAATACATCAACTTCACCTGCTGCGCCTTCGCATAGGCCACATACTCGTCATCCGGCCGACAATCGCTCACGATGGCGTCAAACTGCGCCAGTTCACCCATTCTTGCCGAACGCACCTTGCCAAACTTGCTGCGATCGACAACCAGCACGTGGTACTGCGCCGCATTTAATGCCCAGTGCTTCACCGGCAGCTCTTCCAGGTTAAAGCAGGTTGCCCCCTGACGGACGCTCACGCCTGCCGCAGAGTAAAAGGCGATATCCGGGCATAGGTTGCTCAGCGTGTCCTGGAGATCCAGCGGCTTGAAAATGGCGTTGCTGGCGTGGAACTCTCCACCGCAGAGGATCACCCGGCACTCGGGCTTTTCCTGCAGCGCCAGGAAGGTGTTTAACGAGTAACAGACGGCGGTAAAGGGAATGCTGCTGTCGATGGCTTCGATGATCCACGGCGTAGTCGTTCCGCAGTCAAAAAACAGCGTCTGATGCGGCTGCACCAGCGAGGCCGCAAGCCGCGCGGCTTTGCGTTTTTCTTCAACCAGACGCGTCTTTTGATCGCTAATCAGGTAATGGCTGGCGCTGCGCGGCTCCAGCACGATATAGCCGCCCAGCAGCACCACGGGGGCGCTCTCGCTGTTCAGGTCACGACGAATGGTCATCTCGGAGACGCCGAGCAGAGTAGCAGCCTCTTTCAGATGCAGCTTATCACTGCGCTTCAGCGCCTGGAGCAGCTGAGCAATGCGGTCATCGCGACGTGTTTCCATAGTTCCTCGGGGTAAAAAAGTGAGCCCCCGCAGGGCGGGGGCTCAAGTGTAACCTGTCAGACCGGGGTTAGTCACGTATCCAACCCTTGCGGATCGGGAGGGCAAACAGCACGCGATAAACCCGAGATAAACCGCGATAGAGCGCCGGGCCGAAGAGGCTCCAGAGGATTGACGCGCTGACGCAGCCCATCAGCCCCACCAGGAAGCCGCCTACCATATCCAACGGCCAGTGGACGCCGAGATAGACGCGGGACCAGGCGATAGCGGCCGCCACCACCATGAGCACCGCGCCGGACCACAGGCGATGCCAGAAGAAGAATGCCAGGGCAAAGGTAAAAATCACCGTGCCGTGATCGCTCGGGAAGGAGTCATCCGGCGCATGGTGCAGGAAGGTATAGCCGACACGATCGACGAAGGGACGATCGTGCGGGAAAGCGTGTCCGAGGATGTAGCTGGCTAACACGCTAACCCCGAGAGCCATCGCCATTTTTATCACCAGATGGCGCTGCGCCGTCACCTGGTCACGGGGGCCCCACAGCCACAGGACAACGGCCAGCACGGGAACGATGCTGATCAGGTCTTTCGCCAGAAACGTGGCGAAATCAAGCATCCACTCGGGAGACGCCGGGGTGGCGTTGATCAGATAAAACAGCTCGTAGTTCAGTTGCTCTAACATAATGTCGTTACTCTTTAGCAAACCGGGTGGAAACAAGTCCGTAGACCACCACCTGGGAAAACCAAACCCACCACCCGGCCCACAGGTTGTGAGAGAAGAAATGTGCGCCGCGCATCACCTGGCCATACCCCATTGCCAGGCCCAGCGTCGCGCCCAGCGCCACAAAGAACCAGGCCAGGCGAGGACGCTCGCGCCAGAAGGCGAAAAACAGCCCCATCACCATGAAACCGCTGGAGGCATGGCCGCCGGGGAAACAGCGTCCGGGGCCGCTTTCCGCCGGGGGGGAACTGAACAGGGGATAAGAGACTGCCTTACCGCCGTATTCCACCAGATCCCACGGGCAGCTGTGGTGGCTCATACTTTTAAGCAGGCCCACCACCAGTGCGCCAAGCCCCATCAGCAGCGCGGCTGTTACCAGCCGTGCGTTGCGCTTGTAAGCACCATAAAACAGCGCCGCGGCACCCAGCGCGATGGCGATATACTTCGCCAGCCGGTGGTTCAGCAGATCCAACAGATGATTTTTCTGCAGCGGGAAGCTCTGTGTCGCCGCGTCGTACCAAAACCCTGTGATCCATCTATCCAGCGCTTCATCGCGAGATAGCCAGGTAAACACCACGGCAAGGGCTATCAGCACGAAAAGCTGATAACCATAAAAGCGGGGCGGCAAACGGTAAAGGCGTTTTGTCTTATTGGTCTGTAACTTAGACAATTCTGAACGGCTGGAGTTAAGTGCCATAATTTGGGTCGGTGACGTGAAATATCGCTATCATATAAGCGTCAACTTAAGGAAACCTTAAACAACAACACGATGTGCTTTATTTCTGTTTTATCTCGATAATGTGCTATCTCAGCGTGCGGCAATTCATTACACTCATCGCGATTTTTTCATCATAAAGAGATTGCATGATAAACCGTTCCTCTTCCGGTCATCGTCTGGGTCGTCAGGCGTTACTGTTTCCCCTGTGTCTGGTGCTCTACGAGTTTTCTACCTATATCGGCAACGACATGATCCAGCCCGGCATGTTGGCCGTGGTGGAACAGTACAACGCCGGTATTGAGTGGGTGCCAACCTCCATGACCGCCTATCTGGCTGGCGGCATGTTTTTGCAGTGGCTGCTCGGGCCGCTGTCGGACCGTATTGGCCGTCGTCCGGTGATGCTGACGGGCGTGGTGTGGTTTATCGTGACCTGTCTTGCCACGCTGCTGGCGCAAAATATTGAACAGTTCACGCTGCTGCGTTTCCTGCAGGGGGTCAGCCTGTGCTTTATCGGCGCCGTAGGCTATGCCGCCATCCAGGAGTCGTTTGAGGAGGCGGTGTGCATCAAAATTACCGCGCTGATGGCGAACGTGGCGCTGATTGCGCCGCTGTTAGGGCCGCTGGTGGGGGCGGCCTGGGTGCACGTCGCGCCGTGGGAGGGGATGTTTATTCTCTTCGCGGTTCTCGCCGCCATCTCCTTCTTTGGCCTGCATCGCGCGATGCCGGAAACCGCTACCCGCCTGGGTGAAAAGCTGTCGCTGAAGGAGCTGGGACGCGATTACAAAGACGTCCTGAAAAACGTTCGCTTTGTGGCGGGTGCGCTGGCAACCGGCTTTGTGAGCCTGCCGCTGCTGGCGTGGATTGCCCAGTCCCCGGTCATTATCATCAGCGGTGAAAAGCTCAGCAGCTACGAATACGGCCTGCTGCAGGTGCCGATCTTTGGCGCGCTGATTATCGGTAACCTGGTGCTGGCTCGCCTGACGGCACGGCGCACCGTACGTTCGCTGATTATCATGGGCGGCTGGCCGATTGCGGCGGGGCTGATCCTTGCTGCGGCTGCGACCGTGGCGTCATCCCACGCCTACCTGTGGATGACCGCAGGGCTGAGCATCTATGCCTTCGGTATCGGCGTGGCGAACGCTGGGCTGGTGCGCCTGACGCTGTTTGCCAGCGAGATGAGTAAAGGCACGGTGTCCGCGGCTATGGGGATGCTACAGATGCTGATTTTTACCGTCGGCATCGAGGTGAGCAAACATGCCTACGCGTTTGGCGGCAACGGGCTGTTCAGCCTGTTTAACCTTGCCAACGGCGTGCTGTGGGTAGGATTAATGGTGGTGTTCCTGAAAGACAAACGCGTCGGAAGCGCACTGCAGCCTTAACCTGATTATTCCCTCTCCCCGTGGGAGAGGGCCAGGGTGAGGGCACCAGGCCGCACGCGATCAATGAAACGGCGCGTCCCCGTTCAATGCCTTCTCAATCACGTTTAAAACGCCTTCTTCGTTGTTATGCGGCGCTTCAAAGCGGGCAACGGCTTTAATATGCGGTCTGGCATTGGCCATCGCGAAGCTGAATCCTGACTGACGCAGCATTTCCACGTCGTTCCCGCTGTCGCCAAAGGCCACCACCTCATCGTCCTCAATCCCCCAGCGCTGCTGCAGGATCCGCAGGCCGTTAGCCTTATGCACGCCGGGGATAATCAGGTCGATACTGCCGTGCCCGGTGGTGACGGGCACCATGATATCGCCCAGCTTTTCATGCAGCATGGGCTGAATCAGTGGGATTTCATCGTCAGAGACGTTAAGCCCGAATTTGAAGAAAATATCGCTCAGGTTGTTGAAGTCATTCACCCGTTCGAGGCGGTGATAATATTTTGACGCAATATCAATGAAGGCATCGTCATAGGCGTTAAGCGTATAGGCGCTGCCTTTCCCGCAGGCAATAATCTCAATGCCCGGCACGTCGAGTAACACCGCCGCGACGGCATCGAAATGTGCTTTCGTCAGCTCACCGTTGAACACGTCTTCCCCGGCATCAACCACCCAGCCGCCGTTTTCGGCCACGAAGGCGATCTCATGCGCGATCTCCGGGAAGAAAGAGATCAGCTGGTAATACTGGTTGCCACTGGCGACGACGAAGCGAATGCCTTGCTCCTTCATGCGCGCATACTGCGCCAGAAAACGCTCGCGATTGTAGGTCTTCGCATCGCTCAGAAAGGTGCCATCCATGTCTACTGCAATCAGTTTAACGCTCATATCCCTTCTCCAGTGTCGTTTGTTCTGCTTCCGGTTTTGCCACCGCGCGCGCTACCAGCGCGGCGATAATCACTAACCCTAACACCACCAGCATGGCGCTGCGCAGCCCGTAGTGCTCGCCCAGGAAACCGAGTAGCGGTGGCCCAACCAGGAAAGCGAGGTAGCCGGTGGTTGCCACCACGCTGACGCGCGTTGGCGCATCCGGGCCGGTATCGCTGGCGGCGGAAATGGTCAGCGGGAAGCCAAGCGACGCGCCCAATCCCCACAGGATCACCGAAACGCCGGCAATCCAGTCCACGTCCACAAAGATGATCATCGCGATACCTAACCCGCCGAGCAGGGCACTGGCGCGCACAACGGCCACGCGGCTGTAGCGGTCAATAAACCAGCCGCCGGTAAAGCGCCCGACGGTCATGCCCAGGGTAAACCCGGCATAAATCAGCGAGCCGGAGGTTGGGCTAAAGCCGTGTCCGTCCACCATCAGCAGCGGCAGCCAGTCGTTGGCAGAGCCTTCGGCAAAGGCCATCGCCAGCACCACCACGCCAATCAGCATCAGCTGCATATCGCGGTAGAACGGCAGCCCTTTTTCAGCCGATTTATGTTCGTTAGCGGAGTTTTTACCCGTGCCGTCAGGGATCAATCGGATACCAGTGAGGATCGGGATAATACACACCAGCGCTGCCAGCAAAATATGCAGGTTGGCCGCAATGCCCAGCGCCGTTAGCGCCATCCCTACGCCAGCCCCCGCCAGCGTGCCGAGGCTGTAAAAACCGTGCATCATCGGCAGCACGGTTTTGTTCATCTCCTGCTCGACGGCGGCCCCTTCGACGTTAATTGCTACTTCCGCCGAGCCGAAGCTGCCGCCAAATACCGTCAGCCCCAGCGCAAACAGGATAGGCGAGGCAAACCAGAGCGCGACGCTCAGCACCACCATTCCGAACACCGCGCAGCACATGGTGGTGCGGATCACCGCCCGCGTGCCGAAGCGCTTGACCAGCCACGCGGAGCAGAGAATGCCGCTCATCGAGCCTATCGAGAGGCCGAAGAGCACTATGCCCATTTCTGCCGTGGAGACGGATAAAATATCGCGGATCGCAGGCGTACGCGTCGCCCAGGAGGCCATTAACAGCCCTGGAATAAAGAAGAACATAAACAGCGCCCACATGCGGAGCTGCAGGGCTTTGCGGGGAGAGGTCTGCGTCATTGGGTTCGCACCAGAAGTACAACAATAGCGACAACACTAGCAAGTTTGTGTACATTTGTACATAAACCGGATGAGGAATTTATGAGCAGACCACCGAACGATCCGCACCGCCGGGAAAAAATTCTGCAGGCGACCCTGGACACCATTGCCGAGCACGGCATCCATGCCGTCACGCACCGTAAAATTGCCAGCTGCGCGGGCGTACCGCTGGGGTCGATGACCTACTATTTCGACGGCATGGAGCCGCTGCTGGAGGAGGCCTTCACGTGGTTCACCCGGCAGATGTCGCAGCAGTACCGGGATTTCTTCGCTGGCGTCACCGGCCCGGAGATGGCGTGCGAGGCTATCACCTCCTTAATCCACAGCTCGCAGGTGACGACGCCGCACAACATGGCGCTGATGTATCAGCTCTACGCTTTCATGCACCGCAGCGCGGCGCTGAAAACGGTGATGCAGGACTGGATGAAGATGAGCCAGGATACGCTGGAGCAGTGGTTCGACCCGGTCACCGCCCGCGCGCTGGACGCGTTTATTGAAGGGATGACGCTGCACTATGTGACCGACCGCGCGCCGTTAACTCGCGAAGAGATCCGGGCGATGGTCGGGCGGATAGCGTGCGAGGGCGGCCGTTAGGCATCCCTTGCCCCGGGTATATCTACTTGTGGACGATCTGTTTCCCGCTGGCGTCCACGATGGCTTCGCCATCCTCTTTTGTAAACGCCCCTTTCTGCGCGTCCGGCAGGATATCGAGGACGACTTCTGAAGGGCGACACAGGCGAGTGCCCAGCGGCGTCACCACAATCGGGCGGTTGATCAAAATCGGATGTTGCAGCATAAAATCGATAAGCTGGTCGTCAGTGAAGTTATCTTCGGCAAGGCCGAGCTGCTCATAGGGCTCCACGTTTTTACGCAGCAGATCCCGCACCTGAATTCCCATCTCGGCAATCAGGGTGGCTAGCTTATCGCGCGACGGTGGGGTTTCCAGATAGAGGATAATCTCTGGCTCCGTGCCGCTGTTGCGGATCATCTCCAGCGTGTTGCGCGAGGTGCCGCAGGCGGGGTTGTGGTAGATAGTGATGTGGCTCATATCAGTGGCTCATTACAGGGTGAAGGAGAGACGTAGCGCCAGCGCGGCGAGCGTCACAAACAGGACCGGCAGCGTCATAATGATGCCTGTCCGGAAATAGTAGCCCCAGGCGATCGTCATGTTTTTCTGAGCCAGCACGTGGAGCCAGAGCAGGGTGGCAAGGCTGCCGATAGGCGTGATTTTCGGCCCCAGATCGCAGCCAATCACGTTGGCATAAATCATCGCTTCCTTGAGCAATCCCGTCACCGTACTGCCCTCAATGGAGAGCGCGCCAATCAGCACCGTGGGCATATTATTCATTATGGATGACAGGAACGCGGTGATGAACCCGGTACCCAGCGTGGTAGCCCACAGCCCGTGTCCGGCCAGACTATCCAGTACGCCTGAGAGATATTCCGTCAGCCCGGCATTGCGCAGGCCATACACCACCAGGTACATCCCCAGCGAGAAGATAACGATTTGCCACGGTGCGCCGCGCAGCACTTTTCCGGTGTTTATCGCATGTCCGCGCTTTGCGACAGCGAATAAAATCAGCGCGCCGACGGTCGCAATGGCGCTGACCGGAATGCCGAGAGGTTCAAGTACGAAGAAACCGACAAGCAGAAGCAGCAGGACGATCCAGCCCGTTCTGAACGTTGGGAAATCGTGAATGGCCCGCGCGGGCTCGCGGAGTTTTGCCAGGTCATATTCCGGGGGGATTTCCTTGCGGAAGAAGAGATGCAGCATCACCAGCGTTGCGGCGATCGCGGAGATATCCACCGGGATCATCACCGAGGCGTATTCGCTGAACCCCAGCTTGAAGAAGTCTGCCGACACGATGTTGACCAGGTTGGACACAATCAGCGGCAGGCTGGCGGTATCGGCGATAAAACCTGCTGCCATCACGAACGCCAGCGTGGCCTGCTTGCTGAACCCCAGCGCCAGCAGCATGGCGATGACGATAGGGGTCAGGATCAGCGCCGCACCGTCATTGGCAAACAGCGCCGCCACGGCTGCGCCCAGCAGCACGATATACGTAAACAGCAATCGCCCGCGACCCTTTCCCCAGCGTGCAACGTGCAGCGCCGCCCACTCGAAAAAGCCGGACTCATCCAGCAGCAGGCTGATGATGATGACGGCGATGAAGGTTGCCGTGGCGTTCCAGACGATATTCCACACGACCGGTATATCGTTAATGTGAATCACGCCGCTGGCCAGCGCCAGCACGGCGCCGATAGTGGCGCTCCAGCCGATACTGAGCCCTTTGGGCTGCCAGATGACCAGTACCAGCGTAAATAGAAAAATAGCCCCTGCCAGAAACATCTTTTACTCCGTTACATCTGTTTTTGTGAATGTGTTTTGCTTAGCACGAACCCGGAAGTTTGTTTTTCAGCTTCATGCGCGTCTCTTCCCGAAGGCAGTTCCAGCTGGAGTCGATAACGGTTGCCGCCCATGCAGGCATGTTGGGAGAGAGACGGTAATGGACCCATTTCCCCTCGCGACGGTCAATAACCAGCCCGGACTCGCGCAGCAGCGCCATGTGGCGGGAGACCTTCGGCTGCGACTCTGTGGTCGCGGCGCAGAGATCGCAGACGCACAATTCTCCCGCTTCGCGGAGCAGCATGACGATGGCGAGCCGCGTTTCGTCAGAGAGAGTTTTGAAGAGCTGGAGCGGGTGGAGCATTCTGCCATCCTGAATGTCTTTTGTTATATGCATCAAATCATATATGTTTGTGATGAAGGAGAGAAGAGTAAGATAGCCGGAAGGATAGAAAAAGCGCCTGGAGGACTCGTTAAGGTCAAAACCGTCTTATGGCTTGCCCGGACGATTCCTGACAGTCATGTGAAAGAAACCGTACCTTTGGAACGGTTTCTTTTTATCTGCTTACGTTCAACACTCTAATGTGCTCAGGCGCAGCAGCGATCGTTCCAGGTGTCACGGTAAATGATATTCCCCTCCGTGTACTTCCAGGAGATTGCTTCATAACGCAATTCGAGCGTTTCAAGATGGGTGCTGCTCATCCCGTTGGGGGTCAGGAAGGGTGCCACTGTCGTGAACTTAACGTTTTCCATTACGATAATGAAATATTCGGCCTCGATTCCGGACGCCAGAATGCGGTACATCTTAATGATACCCTTCTTCATAACTCGCCCTTCGCAGACAGCACGGTAAAGAAGTGGGGTAGTCTGATCAAACTCTTTAACTATCGTAATCGGGCGATGGACGCGCGTCCCGGTGAGTTTGCCCCAGCTTGGATCAACCGGAATGGTTACACAGTGGGAGAACGATTTTAGCTCTATGGAGCCAGGACGCGTGGGCATCATGCAGCTACCGACAATTGGCGAACCGTTCTCGTCTTCTAGCCATAGGTGTGCGGGAGTAGACATGTAATTTCCTTATTAGTAATCGTAACGTATTGATGTTCCTCAATGCCAGATCCAGTAAGCCAGTCCCAGTGTTATTAGGTAAAACAGGAGGATGAATCCCTGGCTAACCTCAGGGAAGTAAACGTCAAGTACATAGCCAAAAATGAACGTGAGAATGATGGGAACATAGGTCCAGAAGAAAAACTGAGCCTGAGATTTGAACCAGCGTCTTAGAAAGCCCATCAGCGCCTACCCATTAGCTTCAGGATCGTGTCTGCAGCGCCATAAGGGCTTTGGCTATCAGTCCATTGTCGGGTTAGTACGCCCGTGCGCATAAACGTAGGTTCCACCAGGAAATACATCATCTCCAGCTCTCGCAGATACAACGCTTGATAGTAGGCGGGATGCATCACTTGCAGGCGGTGAGCGCTGTCAGCTGCCTTTTGCACGACCCCGTATATCCCCAGCCCGCCAATAGCCGCGCCCGTTAATCCTGAAACAATCTTTAACCCTGAAGGTGGAAGGGTCACATAGAGGCAAACAGTCGATGCGACGCCTGCAGAGAATGAATACGAGGTTAGCGTGCTGGACGATATGTAAACGTTAGCGCGCATTAAAGCATGCTGTATCGCTGCTAATTCTGTGGGGGAAAAATCCTTAACCAGCTCCTCAACGTACGCGTTGATTAGGTCAAAGACGACGTTCCAGCGAGAAATGAGGTGGAATATGCCCTTTCGGAAGCGAGCGTCCTCTAGGTTTTGTCTGGTGCATACATCATAATATTCATCAGTAAAGCAGGAGGTGTAGTACAGCAGGCGTTGGGCACCAGCACCTATGTTACTCAGGTGGCTCTTTACCTCTTCGCCTACATCACGTACCGCCAGGTCCAGCTTCATTGCCAGTATCTTTTGGCTCTGAAGCTGACGGATGATCTCTTCAGAATGGTACATATTTACTGGCCTCGCAATTCAGCTCACTCGAGCGATCTTTTGCTGCATGCCCTAAGATCTGTACGGTGAGTGCAATTGGCATTATTGCGCGTGAAAACTTCATTCCTGTCCCTCCATAGCGTTTTTCTATCTGCTTCAGCGTATGCCCGTCACTAGTATGGAAGTTCAAAGCAGATCATGTTTATGACAAGCAGAGGCTTTTTAAGACAATGACCTGATATTTTTTAACCTAAATACAATCTATCTGACGTTCGAAGTGAAAGTAGAAGAGTTCAATATTGAATGACTCGTTCCAAAATCCGAAAGAAATGCAGGAAGAATTAGCTTACTGATACTGACAGCGCCGCTGTCAGGTTTGTTATAACCTGCTGTAGTCACATAAAAAGTTCTACCGCAACGATGTCACCATGTAAGGGAAAGGGGGCATATGCCATTGAGTCAAAGGGTGATAGTTTGCAGGCAACAAAAAACCCATCAACCTTGAACCAAAACGGCGGGGTTGATGGGCTCCACAAATTGGGGACATCAAAGAAAAGCAGTGGCACTAATTATGACTGCGCCCTATAAGAAAAGTTCTGCACAAAGTGAAATTATTTTCCACCCTGCGCAAACTTAAGAGTTATCCGAGCCCTGGCCAGATGATGATGATCAGCGTACCCGCCAGCGTGAGCAGCACGTTAGCGATAGCGTAGGTGCCCGCATACCCCAGCGCCGGGATGTTGCTGCGCGCGGTGTCGCTGATGATTTCCATTGCTGGCGCACAGGTACGCGCGCCCATCATGGCCCCGAAGAGCAGGGCGCGGTTCATGCGCAGCACGTAGGCGCCGAACAGGAAGCAGATCACCACCGGTACCAGGCTAACGATAAGTCCGGAAACCAACATCTGCCAGCCGACGGCGCCCAGGCTGTGGCCAATGCCGCTACCGGCACTCAAGCCCACGCCTGCCATAAACACCATCAGACCGAACTCTTTCACCATGTTCAGCGCGCCCTGGGGAATGTAGCCGAAGGTTGGATGGTTCGCTCGCAGGAAGCCCAGCATGATCCCGGCGAACAGCAGTCCGGCGGCGTTACCGATGCCGAAGCTAAAGTTGCTGAACTGGAAGGTGATCATCCCGATCATCAGGCCAACAATAAAGAAGGCGCAGAAGGCCAGCAGGTCGGTGACCTGGCTGTGAATGGAGATAAAGCCGATGCGGTCGGCAACGGTTTTCACGCGTCGCGCGTCGCCGCTGACCTGCAGAACGTCGCCTTTGTTGAGCACGACGTTATCGTCGATAGGCATCTCAATCTGGCTGCGGATCACGCGGTTGAGGAAGCAGCCGTGGTCGGTCAGCTTCAGCTGCGCCAGACGGCGGCCCACGGCGTTATGGTTTTTCACCACGATCTCTTCGGTAACGATGCGCATGTCGAGCAGGTCGCGGTCGAACACCTCTTTGCCGTTACGGAAGCTGGGGTCGAGGCGCGCGTGCGCATCCGGATAGCCCACCAGCGCGATGTCATCGCCCATCTGCAGCACCGCGTCGCCGTCCGGGTTCGCCAGAATGCCGTTGCGGCGAATACGCTCGATGTAGCAGCCGGTCTGGCGATAAATACCCAGCTCGCGCAGGTTTTTACCGTCTGCCCAGGCCACCAGCTCAGGCCCAACGCGATAGGCGCGGATCACCGGGAGGTAGACTTTACGCTTGGAGTCAGTATCCAGGCCGCGCTCGCGGGCGATGGTCTGGGCGCTGGTCTGCAGGTCCTGATGCTGCAGCTTCGGCAGGTAGCGCGCGCCCACAATCAGGCTCACCAGACCGATAAGATAGGTCAGGGCATAGCCCAGGCTCAGGTGGTCAAGTGCAGTAGAGAGTTGGGAACCGGCCATGCCGGAATGGCGTAACGTATCACCCGCACCGACCAGAACCGGCGTGGAGGTCATAGCGCCGGCCAGCATACCGGCCGTTAACCCGATATCCCAGCCAAACAGTTTGCCCAGCCCTAACGCAATCAGCAGGGCGCTGCCGACCATCACCAGCGCCAGCATCAGATAATTTTTGCCGTCGCGGAAGAAAATCGAAAAAAAGTTCGGCCCCGCTTCCACGCCAACACAAAAAATAAACAGCATAAAGCCTAAGTTGAGCGCGTCCGTGTTAATGCTGAAATGCTGCTGACCTAATAATAAGGAGACGACTAAAACGCCAATGGAATTACCAAGTTGAACTGACCCCAGGCGCAATTTACCCAGGCAGAGGCCCAACGCCAGTACCACAAATAATAACAGGATGTAATTCCCATTTAACAAGTCTGCGACGTTTATATTCACGGAGGCTAACTTCTTGTTTACCAGTAAGTTGTTGAATGAAAGGACTATTTGGGCTACTGTTTTTAGCGTCAGGGAAAACGACAGCATTCCCTGCTTCCTAATAAATTCCCTAAAACAATAGCAAGCGGATAGTTTAATCGTATTAGCTATCGACAGCTACCTATTATCGCATAACCATATGCGGGCTTTGGCACGGATTGCCACATTGCTTTATCTGACTGGGCGTCCACCGGACGAATGTGTATTTGATAGAGATGTAGTCAGGAGGATTGTGTGAACAATAAACGAAACTGGGCGGGTGTGGTCAGCTGCTTTTTGCTGTTCACGGTCGTGTGTATGTCGCTCGCATTTAATGTGAAGGGTGCGTTCAGAGCGTCAGGTCATCCTGAACTCGGGCTGCTCTTTTTCCTTTTGCCAGGGGCGGTGGCGAGCTTTCTCTCGCGTAATGGCGAGGTGGTAAAGCCGCTGCTGGGGGCGATGCTTGCCGCGCCTCTGTGCCTGCTCATGATGCGCTTAATGTATATCTCATCCAGAAGCGTCTGGCAGGAGCTGGCGTGGTTGCTGAGCGGGGTATTCTGGTGCGCGCTGGGCGCGCTCTGCTTCCTTTTTGTGCGTAGCCTGCTGCACAGACGGAAACGGCAAAACTAAAAACGCCCTCGCGGTGAGGGCGTCTGTGCATTACTGAGCGGCAAACAGGCCCAGATTTTCTTTGGCGTAGGCTTCGAAATCAGTGCAGCCGCCAATGTGTTTCTGATCGAGGAAGATCTGCGGTACGGTTTCAACCGGTTTACCCACGGTTTTTTCCAGATCAGCCTTGCTGATGCCTTCCGCGTGAATGTCCACGTAGCGGAAGTTGAAGTCATCACGCTCTTCTGTCAGTTTCTCAGCCAGCTCTTTTGCGCGCACGCAGTAAGGGCATCCTGGACGACCAAAAATTACTGCAAACATTTCTCTCTCCTCAAAAAACAAGCCTGACGGCGAATAACGCTATAGTGCACGATAACCTGCCGTCATGGAAAGAAGGTTTCGCCTGTCGCTTTAATATCTACGAGCTATGTTTCGCCAATTACATGCTCTTCATCTTTGCCTATACTGGCAGCCATACCGCGTAAAGACAGACAAAGAGAGAAATAATGACGCCAACTATTGACCTGCTCCGTTCCCACCGCTCCATTCGCCATTTTACTGATGAGCCAATCACCCAGGCCCAGCGCGAAGCGATCGTCGACAGCGCGAGAGGCACGTCCAGCTCAAGTTTCCTGCAGTGCAGCTCTATTATCCGCATCACCGATCCGGCGATGCGCGAACAGCTGGTGACGCTGACGGGCGGGCAGAAGCACGTGGCCCAGGCTGCCGAATTTTGGGTGTTCTGCGCCGACTTTAACCGCCATTTGCAGATCTGCCCTGAAGCGGAACTGGGCCTGGCCGAACAGCTGCTGCTGGGCGTGGTGGATACCGCGCTGATGGCGCAAAACGCCTTCACGGCGGCGGAATCGCTGGGATTAGGCGGCGTCTATATCGGCGGCCTGCGTAACAACATCGAAAGCGTGACCGAGCTGCTCAAGCTGCCAAAACACGTCCTGCCGCTGTTCGGCCTGTGCCTCGGCTGGCCGGCGGATAACCCGGATCTGAAGCCGCGCATTCCCGCCGCGATGCTGGTGCATGAAAATCACTACCAGCCGGTGGATCAGGACGTGCTGAATCAATACGACGAAGAGCTGGCGAACTATTACCTGACGCGCGACAGCAACAACCGCCGCGATACCTGGACCGACCATATTCGTCGCACCATCATCAAGGAAAATCGCCCGTTTATTCTCGATTATCTGCATAAACAAGGCTGGGCGACGCGATAGTTCCTTCTGTATGATATGCAGGCTTTTCCCATGTCGTTAGAGAGGTGCAGGGTGAAAATTGCCATATTGTCCCGGGATGGAACGCTCTATTCATGTAAACGCCTGCGAGAAGCGGCGGCGAAACGCGGGCATCAGATCGAAATCCTCGATCCGATGTCCTGCTATATGAACATCGACCCCGCCGCGTCGTCGATTCATTACAAAGGCCGCAAGCTTCCCCACTTTGATGCGGTGATCCCGCGCATTGGCTCCCAGATTACCTATTACGGCACCGCCGCGCTGCGCCAGTTTGAAATGCTGGGCAGTTACCCCCTCAATGAATCCGTCGCTATCTCCCGCGCCCGCGATAAGCTGCGCTCGCTGCAGCTGCTTGCGCGTCAGGGGATCGATCTGCCCGTCACCGGGATTGCCCATTCGCCGGACGACACCAGCGACCTGATCGACATGGTGGGCGGTGCGCCGCTGGTTATCAAGCTGGTGGAAGGCACCCAGGGCATTGGCGTGGTGCTGGCGGAAACGCGCCAGGCGGCTGAAAGCGTGATTGACGCCTTTCGCGGCCTTAACGCTCACATTCTGGTGCAGGAGTATATCGAAGAGGCCAAAGGGCGCGATATTCGCTGCTTCGTGGTCGGAAATGAGGTGGTCGCCGCCATTGAGCGTCAGGCGAAAGAGGGCGATTTCCGTTCAAATCTCCATCGCGGGGGCGTGGCGCGGGTGGCAGAGATCAGCGAGCGTGAACGCGAGATTGCCGTCAAGGCGGCGCAAACGCTGGGGCTGGACGTGGCGGGCGTTGACCTGCTGCGGGCGACGCGCGGGCCGCTGGTGATGGAAGTTAACGCCTCGCCGGGGCTCGAAGGCGTGGAAAAAACCACAGGCGTCGATATTGCGGGTAAAATGATCGCATGGATCGAGCGTCATGCGACGCCGGGCTACTGTCTTAAAACGGGTGGTTGAATAGATTACCGCGCGCTTTTTGCGTACCCTATGCACAGATTATATTGAAGAGGCTGCACAGCGATGGATTTACAGGTCGTCCCTACACTGGATACGTTACGTCAATGGCTTGATGATGCCGGTATCACCTTCTTTGAATGCGACTCCTGTCAGGCGCTGCATCTGCCTCATATGCAAAATTTCGACGGTATTTTCGATGCCAAAGTCGATCTGATTAACGACGTCATTCTTTTCTCGGCGCTGGCTGAGGTGAAACCCTCTGCGCTGCTGGCGCTGGCCTCCGACCTGTCAGCGATTAACGCCAGTTCTTTGACGGTGAAAGCGTTTCTGGACATACAGGATGATAATCTGCCGAAGCTGGTGGTTTGCCAGTCTTTATTCTCCGGTGCCGGGCTTTCGTTCAAGCAGTTTGCCTGGTTTATGCGCCTGAGCGAAGAGCAAATTTCGATGGTGATGATGGAAGCCAACGCGCATCATCTGCTGTACAGCACCGAAGACGATGCAGAGAATAATGATGCATCTCCCAATTTTCTTCACTAAGCCTGCCTGACTTTTGCGCAGTCGCTGCCAGAGCGACTGCGTAACACCATTTTTTCTGCTGCTTTTAACCTTCCTGTAAAGAATTTTTCACCTCCTCTGAGGCCATTTCGGCTTATCCCGTAGACATAACCTGCATAAAAAATTGATAAAAGGCGTTTTTTCATCTGGGCTATAGCCGGAGACACGGGCTACAGTTATTCTTGCGATGCTTAAAAAAGCGAGCGGATCCTGCCGGATAAAGGGCGTTATTTTTATTTCAGGCAGAGCGACAAACTATGCATGATTATTGCATATCTTCAGATTGCACAGTTTTAGCTCGTTTGTTAACGAGCTTTCAGAAGGAATAAAGATATGATCGCCTTGAATAAAAAATGGTTATCGGGTCTGGTTGCGGGTGCTCTGATGGCCGTCTCTGCCGGCACGCTCGCTGCGGAACAAAAAACGCTCCACGTTTATAACTGGTCTGACTATATTGCGCCGGATACCGTCGCCAATTTTGAAAAAGAGACCGGCATTAAAGTGGTCTATGACGTGTTCGATTCCAACGAAGTGCTGGAAGGCAAGCTGATGGCAGGCAGCACCGGCTTTGATCTCGTGGTGCCATCTGCGAGCTTCCTGGAGCGTCAGCTCACCGCGGGCGTGTTCCAGCCGCTGGATAAGAGCAAGTTACCGAACTGGAAAAACCTCGATCCGGAGGTGTTGAAGCTCGTTTCGAAACACGACCCGGACAACAAATATGCCATGCCTTATCTCTGGGCGACCACCGGCATCGGCTTTAACGTCGATAAAGTGAAAGCGGCGCTGGGGCCTGACGTGAAGCTGGACAGCTGGGACGTGGTGCTGAAGCCGGAAAACCTCGCGAAGCTGAAAAGCTGCGGCGTCTCCTTCCTCGATGCGCCGGAAGAGATCTTCGCCACCGTGCTTAACTATCTCGGCAAAGATCCGAACAGCAGCAAGGCCGACGACTACACCGGCCCGGCAACCGATCTGCTGCTGAAGCTGCGTCCAAACATTCGCTACTTCCACTCGTCGCAGTACATCAACGACCTGGCAAACGGCGACATCTGCGTGGCTATCGGCTGGGCGGGCGACGTCTGGCAGGCGGCAAACCGTGCTAAAGAAGCCAAAAACGGCGTGAACGTTTCCTACTTCATTCCGAAAGAGGGGGCTCTGGCCTTCTTCGACGTTTTCGCGATGCCTGCTGATGCGAAAAACAAAGACGAAGCCTATCAGTTCCTCAACTACCTGATGCGTCCGGACGTGATTGCCCACATCAGCGACCACGTCTACTACGCTAACGGCAATAAGGCGTCCGTGCCGCTGGTGAGCGAAGCGATCCGCAATAACCCGGCTATCTATCCGCCTGCGGACGTATTCGCCAAGCTGTTCACCCTGAAGGTCCAGGACCCGAAAATTGATCGCGTGCGCACCCGCGCGTGGACCAAGGTGAAAAGCGGCAAATAGCGTTTGTCAGATGTAGGCCGGGCAAGCGCTAGCGCCGCCCGGCGATGCGCACCATGACGGTGCGTTTGCACCCGTTTTGATCTCTACCGGAGAACACCCCGTGAATGACGCGATCCCCCGCCCGCAGGCGAAAGTCCGTAAAGCGCTGACCCCGCTGCTTGAAATTCGTAACCTCACCAAATCTTTCGACGGCCAGCACGCCGTGGACGACGTCAGCCTGACGATCTATAAAGGCGAAATCTTCGCGCTGCTGGGCGCATCGGGCTGCGGTAAATCCACCCTGCTGCGTATGCTCGCCGGGTTTGAGCAGCCGACCGCCGGGCAGATCGTGCTCGACGGGGTCGATCTCTCCAGCGTGCCGCCGTATCAGCGCCCGATTAACATGATGTTCCAGTCTTACGCGCTGTTTCCGCACATGACGGTGGAGCAAAACATCGCCTTTGGCCTGAAGCAGGACAAGCTGCCGAAAGCCGAAATCACCGCGCGCGTCGCCGAGATGCTGAGCCTCGTTCACATGCAGGAGTTCGCGAAGCGTAAACCGCACCAGCTCTCCGGCGGGCAGCGTCAGCGCGTGGCGCTGGCGCGCAGCCTGGCGAAACGCCCGAAGCTGCTGCTGCTTGACGAGCCGATGGGTGCCCTGGATAAAAAACTGCGCGACCGTATGCAGCTGGAAGTGGTGGACATCCTCGAGCGCGTGGGGGTGACCTGCGTGATGGTGACCCACGACCAGGAAGAGGCGATGACCATGGCCGGGCGTATTGCGATCATGAACCGCGGGAAGTTCGTGCAGATCGGCGAGCCGGAAGAGATTTACGAGCACCCGACCACCCGCTACAGCGCGGAGTTTATCGGGTCGGTGAACGTCTTCGAGGGGCTGCTGAAAGACCGCCAGGAGGACGGGCTGGTGATTGAATCGCCGGGGCTGGTTCATCCGCTGAAAGTTGACCCTGATAACTCCGTGGTGGACAACGTGCCGGTCTACGTGGCCCTGCGCCCGGAAAAAATCATGCTCTGCGATGAGCCGCCCGCCGACGGCTATAACTTTGCCGTCGGGGAAGTGGTGCATATTGCCTATCTGGGCGATCTCTCCATCTATCACGTGCGCCTGAAAAGCGGACAGATGCTCAGCGCCCAGCTGCAAAACGAGCACCGGTATCGCAAGGGACAGCCAACCTGGGGCGACGAAGTGCGCCTGTGCTGGGACGCGGACAGCTGCGTCGTACTGACGGTATAAGGAGCGATCATGAGCACACTTGAACCTCCAGCCCGCGTCAAAAAGCCGGGCGGCTTTGGGCACTGGCTGGCGCGTATGCAGATGAACCACGGCCGCAAGCTGGTCATCGCCATGCCGTACGTCTGGCTGATCCTGCTGTTCCTGCTGCCGTTCCTGATCGTCTTTAAGATCAGCCTGGCGGAGATGGCGCGGGCGATCCCGCCGTATACCAACCTGCTGGACTGGGCCGACGGGCAGCTGACGCTGACGCTTAATCTCGGCAATTTCCTGCAGCTCACCGACGATCCGCTCTATTTCGAAGCCTATTTGCAGTCGCTGCAGGTGGCGGCGATCTCGACGATCTGCTGTCTGCTGATGGGCTACCCGCTGGCGTGGGCGGTGGCGCACAGCAAGCCGTCGACGCGCAACATTCTGCTGCTGCTGGTGATCCTGCCGTCGTGGACCTCGTTCCTGATCCGCGTTTACGCCTGGATGGGGATCCTGAAAAACAACGGCGTGCTGAATAACTTCCTGATGTGGCTCGGGGTTATTGATCAGCCGCTGACGATCCTGCACACCAACCTCGCGGTCTATATCGGGATTGTTTACGCCTATCTTCCGTTTATGGTGCTGCCGATTTACACGGCCCTGACGCGCATCGACTACTCGCTTGTGGAGGCCTCGCTGGATCTCGGCGCCCGCCCGCTGAAGACCTTCTTCAGCGTCATTGTCCCGCTGACCAAAGGCGGGATTATCGCCGGGTCAATGCTGGTCTTTATTCCGGCGGTGGGGGAGTTCGTGATCCCCGAGCTGCTCGGCGGCCCGGACAGCATCATGATTGGCCGCGTGCTGTGGCAGGAGTTCTTCAACAACCGCGACTGGCCGGTGGCCTCGGCGGTGGCGATCGTGATGTTACTGCTGCTGATCGTGCCGATCATGTGGTTCCACAAGCATCAGCAGAAACAGATGGGAGATCGCGGATGAACAACCTACCGGTAGTGCGCTCCCCGTGGCGAATTCTGATCCTGGTGATTGGCTTTACCTTCCTGTATGCGCCCATGCTGATGCTGGTGATCTACTCGTTCAACAGCTCTAAGCTGGTGACGGTCTGGGCGGGCTGGTCGACGCGCTGGTACAGCGAGCTGTTCCACGACGACGCGATGATGAGCGCGGTGGGCTTGAGCCTGACGATTGCCGCGCTGGCGGCGACGATGGCCTGCGTGCTGGGCACTATCGCCGCGCTGGTGATGGTGCGCTTCGGGCGTTTTCGCGGCGCAAACGGCTTTGCCTTTATGATCACCGCCCCGCTGGTGATGCCGGACGTGATCACCGGCCTGTCGCTGCTGCTGCTGTTTGTGGCCCTGGCGCACGCCATCGGCTGGCCTGCGGATCGCGGCATGTTGACCATCTGGCTGGCGCACGTCACGTTCTGTACCGCCTACGTGGCGGTGGTGATCTCCTCGCGCCTGCGCGAGCTGGACCGCTCCATTGAGGAGGCGGCGATGGATCTCGGCGCAACGCCGCTGAAGGTCTTCTTCATCATCACGCTGCCGATGATTATGCCGGCGGTGATCTCCGGCTGGCTGCTGGCGTTTACGCTGTCGCTGGACGATCTGGTTATCGCCAGCTTTGTCTCCGGGCCGGGCGCGACGACGCTGCCGATGCTGGTCTTCTCCAGCGTGCGCATGGGGGTGAACCCGGAGATTAACGCCCTGGCGTCAATTATCCTCGGCGTGGTCGGAATTGTCGGATTTATCGCCTGGTATTTGATGGCGCGCGCGGAAAAACAGCGCGTGCGTGATATCCAGCGTGCAAGACGCGGCTGAAGCATTTAAAATTTCCAGTGAAGTGCCGCG
>Ga0207655_1000913_pt1 | contig 30745 bp, 27 predicted proteins | sample KBSM44metaG_FD_184398 | JGI IMG/M metagenome (GOLD analysis project Ga0207655, IMG submission 184398) | Miscanthus rhizosphere microbial communities from Kellogg Biological Station, Michigan, USA - KBS M4-4 metaG (SPAdes) (version 2) | ecosystem: Host-associated > Plants > Roots > Rhizosphere >... | reverse complement strand
TTACTGGGTGTTGATGCGGTTTGGTCAATAATTTATATCCAACCACCCCAATTACCCCTACCACAACAACAATAGCAATAGGCTTAAGCATTTTAAAACTCGCATTTCTTTTAATTAAATTTAAAGTCTTTATACCTTGTACTCTTAGCCCTCATTTAAACAAAAATGTAGGTTTTTTATTGCAATTCTGAAATTTGAGTAACATTTAAATATAAAAACCATCTCGATTAAAGAGATGGTTTCATGAACAAAATAACCAAAGAGTGTTATTTCGATAGAATTAATTAGATCAGATCCAGACCACGTGAGATATCACGGATAATGTCATTAATATCCTCTAAGCCTACCGATACACGTATTAAACCCTCTTGGATGCCCGCTGCAGCTTTAGCTTCAGCAGAAAGTTTGCCATGTGTAGTCGTTGCAGGATGTGTAATTGTTGACTTCACATCGCCCAAGTTACCAGTAATTGAAATAAACTTAGTATTATCAATAACTTTCCAAGCGCCTTCACGTTCACCTTTAACAACAAATGAAACGATCCCACCAAAACCATTTTGCTGTTTGGCAGCAAGTTCATGACCTTCATGAGTTGGCAAACCAGCGTAGTAAACTTTTTCTACTTTTTCATGAGTAGATAACCATTCTGCAAGAATTTGAGCACTCTCGCAGTGTGCTTTCATACGCAAACGTAAAGTCTCTAAACCTTTTAAGAAGACCCAAGCATTAAATGGACTCATTGAAGGCCCAAGCGTACGAACAACACCAAAAACCTCTTCTAATAATTGATGATTACCGACAACAGCTCCGCCTAACGCGCGTCCTTGACCATCTAAATATTTAGTTGCCGAGTAAATTACAAGATCTGCACCAAATTTTAATGGTTGCTGCAAAACAGGCGTACAGAAACTGTTATCAACTGTCAGTAATGCACCATTCGCATGGGCAATATCTGCAAGCGCTTGAATATCTGCAATCTCAGCTAGAGGATTAGACGGCGACTCAACAAATAAAAGTTTAGTTTCTGGACGTACTGCCTTTTTCCAATCGTCTAAATCACATAAATCGACAAATGTAATATCTACACCAAACTTGGCAATATATTTTTCAAATAAGGCAACAACTGAACCAAAAACTGCTCTTGAGCAAATAACATGATCACCCGCTTTTAAATACGCCATAGCAACTGACAAAATCGCGCCCATTCCAGAGCTTGTCGCAACAGCACGTTCAGCACCATCTAAAGCTGCTAAACGTTTTTCGAACATCGATACAGTCGGATTGGTAAAACGAGAATAGATATTTCCTTGAACTTGACCAGAAAATTTTGCTGCAGCTTCTTCTGCATTTTCATATACAAAAGATGAAGTCAAAAAAATTGGTTCGCCATGTTCACCTTCAAAACTACGAGTATGTCCGGTACGAATGGCTAAAGTATCAAGTTGGTATTCTAAATCATCAGACTGGTTCATTAAATGTTCGCCTTTACTGGTCATGTACTAAAAACTATCATCATTTTGAGTGTCTAATGTATTTAAGGTCAAGGTAAACCTTAAAATTATCGCTTAGACTTTATTCAATCTTTAGTAAATTGTTGGTAAAGCAAGATGAAACGCTTAAAGTCCCTTGTCTCTGAACAAAGTCAAATGAAGCATCTTTCTGCCCGACTATTTCACCCAAAAACATTGGTTCTGTCACAAAGCACTCCCTATGAAGTCATTGGCGAGTTCAATCAAACCCGTATTCGCTATTACGCAGCAACACAGAAAAGATTTAAAGAGCCTTTAGTATTTGTTGCCCCACTCGCCATTAATATGGCGATATATGATTTATATCCTTACCGTTCTCTTATTAAATATTTCCAAAATGCTGGTTTCGATGTCTATTTGGTCGATTGGGGAAGTTTAAAGTTTAAAGATAGACATCTTAACTTTTTATCATTTATAGAAGATTTCATTCCTAAAGCCATAGAAATTGTCCGCACACATTCAGGAAGTGAACAAATCTCACTGCATGGATGGAGTATGGCTGGCATATTCGTCACTTTATATGCTGCGCTTAACCAACCTAACCATATTAAAAACCTTATTGTTCTTGGTAGTCCAATAGATAGTTATGCATCTGGCCATATTGGCAAGCTCTATCGAGCAATGAACCATTTGATTAGTCGCAATAAGAAAATTCAGGACCGTATTTATTCTGGATTGCCAAAACGCCTGATTCATAGTCCCGGAATTTTAAATTCATTAGGCTTTAAAATTCTTGATCCTAAAGGCTGGTTTGATGGGCATGTTCAATTGCTAAAAAATCTTGATGACCTGCAATTTGTACAAGAACATGCAACCTTAAGTAGCTTTTTAAATAATATGATTGATTACCCAGGTGGGATTAATCAGGACATGTTGTTTAATGTCTGGCTACAAAACCCACTAAAACGTGGCTTTATTCAGTTAAAAGATAAGAAAATCGAATTAAAAAATATAGATTGTTCTCTCTTAGTTGGCGCGGGTCGTAGTGACCAGTTGGTGACTGCTGATGCTGCTTCTCCATTAACTCAATTGACAAGCAGCCAAGATGTCACGTTTACTCTCATCCCTGGTGGTCATTTAGGCCTAATGTCGAGTCAGGCCAGTGCTCTGGAATTCTGGCCACTACTAGCTAAATGGCTGACCGAACGTTCAACACAAATTTAAGGATAAGGTCATGAGTCAATCTGTTGCATTTATTGGTTTGGGTGCAATGGGCTACCGTATGGCAGCACATTTACCGAAACACTTCGATACTGTCTATGTATGGAATCGAAATTTCGAAAAAGCCAAACAACATGCAATAGAATATGGCACAAAGGCTGCCCCACTAGAGCAATTGGTACAAGCAGATATTATCTTTTCATGTTTACCGACAAGCTCTGATGTAGAAGCACTTATTAATAATGTAAAAATTAAATCTGGGGCAATCTGGATAGACTGTACAAGTGGAGTCCCTGACTCTGCCCGCACATTAGCAATCTCATTAAAACAATTGAATGTTGATTTTCTGGATGCTCCAGTAAGTGGTCAAACAGTAGGTGCTGAAAATGCAACTTTGACTGTAATGGTCGGTGGTGATGTAGCAGCTTTTGAACGCGCATTACCGGCACTGCAAGCAGTAGGTAAATTAATTAAACATGTTGGTGAATCGGGCTCAGGATTTGCCGTAAAAGCCGTTAATAATATGTTACTAGCAGTCAACCTTTGGTCTGTTGCAGAAGGTTTTAGTGCTTTAAAAGCGCATGGGGTAAGCTTGAACGAAGCTTTAGAGTGTATTAACGCTTCAAGTGGTAAAAGTCTGGTAACAGAAACTATATTCCCGCAGCGTGTATTGAGTCGCGAATTTCCAGTGACCTTTGGCTTACCTCTTCTGGCCAAAGATACAGGAATTGCTTTGGATTTAGTCCATCAAGCTAAACTTCCTGCCCCACTTTTGTCATTAACACAAAGTTTAATTCAGGCTGCGAATTTAACTGCTGAAGACAATAGTGACTTCTCTGCGGCAGTTAAAATGTATGAAGCATGGACCAAGATTACATTAGAATAAATTTAATCTTTTAGATGGCAGCTTATTAAAGATGCTTAATTTCAATAAGCTGCATAATGAATATTGAAAAGACTAAAAAAAACCCATTTCAATTTTAGAAATGGGTTACAAAAACAAAAAACTATCAAACGCAGCAATTAAGGATCACATAATAGAAGCTAAAACATGTAAAATCAATACATCTTTCAGTTGAATTGTAAACTAAGATCAATTTTGGTTTATTTATATTTTAGATATCAAAAGAAAAAGCCCATTTCCGTCTAAATTAAAATGGGCCCTGTGAATTCCACTTAATCCTAAAATACAAAAATGTGATAATTATCACGCTTTGTATTTTTATAATGTCATTGATATATTTCTTTTTCATTGACCCAATTTCAAACTCAAGCCGTCTATTTAGCAAATGAAAAAGCTATAAAATCTCATCTTTTCCTACAGTTTTTTATATATTATCAACCGAACCAGAAGTATATTTTTCTCTCATTCATAACAGTTAAAGTAGATTAAAACGAGAATCAAATTCTAAAAAAATATATATAATATTTCTTAAGTTTATGTTTTTATTTGATTTTTATAAATAGTTGATATATAAAGTTTTTATTTATATTGTGAACAAATTATCAACCAAAATGACACTTGAGTAATTAATAGTCATTGAAATATTGGTAATAAACCTTATATTGAGTACAGGTTCATACCTTTAACTGAGGAAACGCTCATGAATAAATTTATGGTTGCAGTCTTTACTGGCATGGTAAGCATTGCTGGTTTAAGCGTTCAAGCTGCAACGCCTGAGCAAGAATGTCAGAAATTGCAAGACGATTATAATTTGATTTATGCATCAAAAGGCTTTTGTTTTAAAGATCCTGATGCAAAAGAAAAATATGGTAATGAAAACTGTCATACGACAAAACCAAAGTTTTCTGACAAAGAGCAACAACGTCTTGATGCTATTAAAGAGCGTCAGAAAGAATTGAAATGTAAATAATTTTTAAAGGAATAATACATGGCATACGATGATCAAAATATCTTCGCAAAAATTTTACGTGATGAACTTCCAGCGATAAAAATTTATGAAGATGATCAAGTTCTAGCTTTTATGGATATTATGCCTCAAGCCGATGGTCATACATTAGTTATTCCAAAAACACCTGCTGTAACGCTCCTTGATTTACCTCCAGAAGCAGCCGCATATACCATACAAATTGTTCAGAAAATTGCGAAAGCAATGGAAAAAGCCCTCAATTTAGAAGGTATTGTCTTGATGCAACTTTCTGGAGCAGCGGCAGGACAAACTGTTCCGCATGTTCATTTTCACCTTATTCCTACAAATGTGCATCAACTTGGACGCCATGCTGTAGAGTTAGGAGATCAAGAAAAAATTAAAGGATTAGCTGAGAAAATTAAAGCAGCTCTTTGATTTTTAATTCATTAAAGCGGAGTTTTGACTCCGCTTTTTTTCGTCTAAAAACTATAAAAAATTAAAATAATTAATTTATTTCTAAATTTTAACCGTCATAAAACTGTCATTTACTTTTCACGCCCCTGTCACAAAGTTTGCCGATACTGCTTAGCAAGTTGGTGAGCTTTTGTAACTTTTTGTACATAAGTCAACTACAAAATAAATAGTTAACTAGGCATATGCCATTTTTAAATACTTTTTGGAGAAATCTCAATGAAGAAATTGCTACTCGCTGCCGCAGTTGCAACTTTGAGCATAAACGCGGTGCAAGCAGCGCCAACTTTGTATGGCAAACTGAATGTTTCTATTAACCAAGTTGACAATAAAAATTTCGATGGAAAAAGTGACGTTACTGAAGTTAACTCAAACTCTTCTCGCATTGGGGTAAAAGGCGAAGAGAAATTAACTGACAAGCTATCTGCTGTTTATTTAGCTGAATGGGCAATTTCTACTGATGGTTCAGGTTCAGATACTGATCTTAGCGCTCGTAACCGTTTTATCGGTTTAAAAACTGAAGGCGTGGGTACATTAAAAGTAGGTAAGTACGATTCTTACTTTAAAACCGCTGCTGGTGGTAACCAAGACATCTTTAATGACGATACACGTTTAGATATTACCAACATCATGTACGGCGAAAACCGCTTAGACAACGTGGTTGGTTTTGAATTAGACCCTAAATTATTAGCTGGTTTAACATTCAATATCATGGCTCAAACTGGTGAAAGCACCTCAGATAGCAAACAAGGTGAAACTGGTAAAGACAGCAAAAATGATAGCTTTGACTCTGTGTCAACTGCGCTTGGTTATGAAAACAAAGACCTTGGCTTAGCAGTGGCTGCTGCTGGTGACTTCGGTATTAAAGGTAAATATGCTGCTTACGGTCTGAAAGATGTTTATACAGATGCTTACCGTGTAACGGGTTCTTATGACATTGCAAAATCAGGTTTTGTTGTAGGTGCTTTATGGCAACATGCTGAACCTACTGATGATTTGACTGCATACGGTCAATCATATAAGTCAGATGGTTCAATTGATAAAGCTGGTAAAGCTTACCGTGGTTTAGAGGAAGAAGCATATGCAGTAACAGCTGCTTATAAAATTCCTAACACTAAACTTAAAGTGAAAGCTGAATACGCTTCTGCTGAAACACAAGTAAGTGGTCAAGCAGATCGTAAAATTGACTTGTACGGTTTAGGTCTTGATTACCAAATCAACAAGCAAGCTCGTTTCTACAGTATGGTTGCTCAACAAAAACGCGACTGGTTGAATGATGACGACAAGCAAACAGTTGTAGGTACAGGTATCGAATATAACTTCTAATTAGTTATCTTTGATTCAAATCTAAAATAAAAGGGCTAACGCCCTTTTATTTTATTGTGCAGGTTAAAAAAGCCGATATTTTTATATCGGCTTTTTTAACAACCTATATATTATTTCAAGAAACCACTCACAAGATTCATCACATTTTGGATGTCCTGATTTGCTTCTTGATGGTCTGTACTGTCACCCTGAGGCGTTAATGAGTCAATGACTTGAGGTAAGACTGAAGCAATTGCACCGTAAACTTGTTCTTTTGGAGCTTGAGCCTGCTCGGCAACTTGTTCAATGTCGGCTGGATTAAATAGACTCTGTAATTGCTGAGTAGGAACCTCACTATTGCTTTGATTTGGGTCAACCCAGCTTTGAACTTGGCTACCTAAGCCTGCTCCTTTTAACTTTTCTAAAGCTGCTTGCAAACCACCTTGTTGCTGAACCCAACCTAAAATTAAAGGCACAACCGCAATTAATAAACTTTGTACACCACCACCTGCTTGAGGCGCATTATTATTGCCAGTCACTTGACCTAATACAGAACCTAATACTCCACCAAGGCCCCCTTGAGTGCCAGAAGAAGTATTATTACCACCCATTTGTCCAAGTACTGAACCTAAAATTCCGCCCAAACCGCCTTGACCTGATGCTTGCTGGTTCCCACCTAATGCCTGCTTAGCCAAAACTTCAACAATGCTGCTTAAATTTGTCATGTGTAACTCTTATGTATGGTTTCTACATGAGCATACGCGGATTCTTGTTCAGACAGCAAAAGCCAAATTGTTAAATTTTGAAAGAGATTTAATGCCCTTTTACCAACGGAATTTATTCCAGTTTTCTGGGTTTGCCCAAAACTTTGAATTAAACCAATCTGGAACATGTTTATAGGTCAATATATTAAATTGCCATAAAGCAAAATCGCTATCATGTGAAGTCTTATCAATGAGTTGAGTAAAACCTAGGGAGCGTAACAACTGTTCATCACTTCGTTTGCTCACAACAACAATTCGTTTTGCTAATAAATCTCGTAGTTTTACTAATAATTGTGATTTTTGAATATTACTGATGTTCTGCATTTCATCGGTATCAAATAATACAAAACCCAAATCATAACGCTGAGTAAAAGGCAGACTTAAAAGCTCAGTTACGGTAAAATAATGCCATTGAATTGCGTTATTCTGGTCAATTTTCTGGCCAATACAAAGTGCAGTATGAATGGGCTGTTCTTTTGATAAATCGTCTAGCATAGAAGCGATGACATTTTGTTCAGCCATGACTGCAACCCTTAATTGAAAGATGTGAGTTTAAACTTTATGGAACTACAAGGCATTTGCCATAAAATGCATGCAGGCCTAAAAGATGCTAGTGTAACTGATCAACAGACAACCAAGGCAAATGTTGAATACAAATTTGTATTAGACCGTTCAGAAATTGATCTTCCTTTTAATTTAGGACAAGAACTAGAGATCGAATGGACAGGTAATATTTATTGCACCTCTTGTGGCACTAAAACACCAAAATCTTATTCTCAAGGTCACTGTTTTAAATGTTTTAAAACGAAAGCGGAATGTGACCTCTGTATTATGAAACCAGAAACATGCCATTACCACTTAGGTACATGTCGTGAAGATGACTTTGCCCACAATGTTTGTTTCCAGCCTCATATTGTTTATTTAGCAAATTCTAGCGCTTTGAAAGTTGGTATTACCCGCGTTAGTCATATGCCAGGTCGTTGGTTAGATCAAGGTGCAACTCAGGCCTTACCAATTATGAAAGTTGGATCACGTCGTTTATCTGGTCAGCTTGAAACAATGTTTGGTTCTTTAGTTGCTGACAAAACTGATTGGCGTAAACTCCTAAAAGGAGAAGCTGAACCTCTAAAACTAACTGAGCAACGTGATCAGTTAATCGAAGAGTTTGCACCTAAAATTCAAACGATTCGTGAGGAATTTAGCCAAAATCTTGAATTTAACGAAACCGTTGAATTATTAGAAGATGAGCTACCACGTGAGTTTGTTTACCCTGTTGAGCAGTACCCTGAAAAGATCAAGTCTTTAAATCTGGATAAAACTCCAAAAATTCGCGGTGTATTACAGGGCATTAAAGGTCAATATTTAATTTTTGATATTGGTGTTATTAACATCCGTAAATATACGGGTTACCAACTGATTATACGTGCCTAAGTAAGCTTTTAAGCCCCTAAAACGGGGCTTTTTAATTAACATAATTAAGATAATCTGTTCCTAAATAGCCAAGCAGCTAAGGGTAAAGTTACTACTCCAAGTATGATCATTGGAATAAAGTTGAATTTGACTTGTGCAAAGCTCGCACCTTCCAAATAAACCCGTTGTACCAAGTTAATTCCAAACCTTAAGGGGTTTGCGTAAGTTGTTATTTGTAGTGCTTTCGGCATGTTTTCTACTGGTGTAAGTAAACCTGAAAGCAACATCAAAGGCATAATCAATAAAAATGTAAAAAGCATGGCTTGTTGCATATTTAAGGATAAAGCCGAAATTGATAGGCCCACTCCGACTACAGCCACATTAAAACTTAATAAACCAAAATAAAGCAGACTAATAGAGCCATTCATTGGAATTTTAAACCAAAATAAAATGATCAATAAAATAATGGTTGATTGTATCAATCCTACAAAAATTGGAGGTAAGGCCTTACCAATCATAATTTGTAATGGTGTATACGGCGTAACTAATAACTGATCGAATGTACCCTGCTCTCGTTCACGTGCTACAGATAAAGCAGATAGAAGCAATGTCTGCATCATACTTAAAGCCGCAATTAATGAAGGCATTAAGCTCCATCGAGACTCTTGATTTGGGTTGTACCATGTTCTTGTTTCAAGACTAATCGGTAAGGCTGAGTTAAATTTTTGCTGATTAAACTGACCAATAATTTTATTTAGATATGAACCAGCCACAACAGCAGTTGATGAGTTTCTGCCATCAACAATGACCTGTATAGGAGAGCTTTGGTTATTATTTAATTTGCTCTCGAAGTCTGAAGGAATCGTAATCACGACCAATGCCTGACGACTATCAATTACCTGTTTGATTTGATCTGTATATTGAAGTGTTGCAATCCGCTTAAAAATACCAGAGCCATCGAGCTTTGAGATCAGTTCATGCGAAACTTGCCCATTACTCTGATCTAAAATTGCATAATCCACACGGTTAACATCATAAGTTGCAGCATAACCAAACAAAAGTGCCTGCATCAGTGCTGGTACAAATAGAATGACTCTATTTGCAGGGTCACTCAAAATAGTTAAGAATTCTTTTTTGACTAAAAAACTTAAATGTTTTAGCCAAATCAACAGTTGCTGCCACATAACTTTATCTCAACCGTTTTTTCAGTGAAAAGTTCACAGCACATATCAAAACAACGATATATCCCAATAAAATACCGCATTCTTTAAACCATAACTTCCAATCATCACCTCCCATAAATAGGGTTTTAATTAAAATCATAAAATGCGTAGCTGGAAGTAACTGGCTAACAATTTGTACAACCAAGGGTAAATTTCGTGTATCGAAAACAAAACCTGAAAGCATGAGTGCAGGCATAAAACTTGCCAGTAAAGCAATTTGACTCGCCTGAAACTGGCTTTGAGCAAAGCCTGATATGGTTAAACCAAGTAATAACGAAACAATTAAATATAAAAATGAAGCTGATAAAATTGAGAATAATGAACCGCGCATGGGTACTTCAAAAATAAAATACGCAGCAATAATACAGATCACGATATCAATCATGCCGACCACAACATAGGGAATGAGCTTTGCTAATACAATTTCAAATGGCCGTACAGGCGTCACAAATAAGGCCTCTAGTGTTCCCCGTTCCCTTTCCCGGGCAATAAGTAACCCCGTTAAAAATGCACCGATTAAAGTTAAGATCAATACCATCAAGCCTGGGACTAAAAACCAAGTACTGTTAGCAGATTCGTTAAACCATATTCGTTGTTCAATATTAACGGCGCTTGAAGTTGCTAATATTGGACTACGGTCAACTTGTATAGACGGCGCGGTAGCCAAAGCACCTGTGACATATCCTTCCAAAGCTGTTGCTATGGTGGTAGACGTACCATTTAATAACAGTTGAGCCTTTGCGTTACCTTGTTGTGCCTGACTCGCGAAATCTGAAGGGAAATCCAAAATGGCATCAATCTCGCCATCTCGAATGGCCTGCTCTGCTTCAGGCAAATTATGAAACTCTTGACTCGTTAAATATTGCGAACCATTTAAACCCGCTAAAACCTGATTGATCTGTGGTGAAGACTGATCAACTACAACACCAACTCGTGCCTGATTTAAGTCAAAGGAAAGTCCATAGCCAAATAGTAAAATTAAGATGATAGGCAAAACCAGACCAATCCCGAGGCTGCTTTTATCACGAATGAGCTGCTTAGTTTCTTTACGAACTAGCGCTGTCAATCGATTCCAAAATGCAAAACTCATTGTAGACCTCCTAAACAGCATGCCTTAATGCACGTGCTTGCTCTACAATCGCTATAAAAGCCTCATTCATGTCACTGATATATCTATCTTTACTTGGTAATTCGCGTACTTGTTGGGGTGAACCTAAGGCTAACAACTTTCCTGCATCTTGTATGGCAATCCGGTCACAATATTCCGCTTCTTCCATAAAGTGCGTAGTAATAATGATGGTAATACCCTGATTTGCCAGCTCACCAATGCTGTACCAAAATGAACGCCGTGCAAGTGGGTCAATGCCACTAGTGGGTTCATCTAAAAATAAAATTTCCGGTTCATGTAGTAATGCAGCAGCCATAGATAAACGTTGTTTATAGCCACCCGGTAAATCACCACTTTTAATATGAGTTTTTAAATCGTATTGCTGTAACGCTTTATCAATTTGTTGTTTTAGCTTTTCGCCCGATAAGCCATAGGCTCCACCAAAAAATTTGAGATTGTCTAAAACAGTTAAATTACTATAAAGTGCAAATTTCTGAGAGACATAACCTACGTTAGCCCTAGCTTCAGCTCGAGCTGTACGTAAATTTTTACCAGCAACTTCCAAATACCCGCTACTTGCTGGCAACAATCCACATAGCATTCGAAATGTCGTTGTTTTTCCAGCTCCATTAGGCCCAAGTAATCCAAAAATTTCACCGCGCTGCACATCAAATGAAGTGTTAGCGACAGCAGTAAAATCTCCAAAAGTTCTGACTAAATCTTTGACCACAATGATAGGTTGGTCTGATTCCAACTCATGATTTTGCAGTGAATCAAAAGCTCGTTCAGAAATGGATATTTGTTTTCGTTGCTTTTGATTCTGTTGTAATAACATCATAAAAGCATCTTCAAGTTCAGGCTCTCGTGTATTTGCTATTAGCCCCTGAGGTAAAGCACTGGCTGATAATTCTTTCTGGCGACTAATAAAACGTACTTGTTCACCTTTTGGAACAGCATCAATAATCTCTAGATGATTATCAAGTAATTGGGCTTGTACAGTACGCACCTTAATATTTGCAGGAGGTTTGACTTGCCATGTTTGCCCACGTGCTATTTCTTTTAATTGCTCTGGAGAGCCCTGCTTTAAAATTTTCCCCTCGTGCATGATATAAACTTGTGCACATTTTTCTGCTTCATCCATATAAGCAGTACTTATAATTACACTTAATTTTTCTTCCTGAACAAGCTGTTCAATAATGATCCATAAGTCCCGTCTTGATAAAGGGTCTACACCAACACTAGGCTCATCAAGCAATAGTAACTCTGGGGAACGAACTAAAGTACATGCTAGCCCTAGTTTTTGTTTCATTCCGCCAGAAAGTTGACCCGCTAAACGTCGAGTGAATTGAGCAAGGTCTGTCATTTCCAATAAACGTTTAAATCGTTGATGACGAATTTCTTTTGGAACGTCGTGTAAATCGGCATATAAATCAAGATTTTCTTGTACGCTTAAATCTTCATATAGTCCAAAACGTTGCGGCATATAGCTAATACGGTCTTGCACAGCTTGTGGATTTTTACTCACGTCAATTCCAAGTACATTTAATGAACCCGAAGTGGCTTTATATAATCCTGCCATTAATCGTAATAAAGTTGTTTTCCCCGAACCATCTGGACCTACTAAAGCGGTAAGTTCTCCTTTATTGATTTGCATTTTTAAATGATCAATTGCAGTAATATCTGCTGCCTTTTTACTCTCAGCTTTAAAAGTCATGACCAAATCATGGACATAAACCACTATATTTTCATTGGTCATGGGCATTCTCACTTGAAGCAAGTGGAACTTTCACAGTAACGGGTTGCCCCATTTTTAATTGATCATTCGGATCATTTACATACACTCGCACTTCATAAACCAGGGTTGTTCTAATCTCTTCGGTTTGTACTGTCTTAGGGGTGAACTCTGCAACTGAAGATATATAGCCAATTTTTCCATTAATGGGCTGATTAGGATCAGAATCACGAATAACTTGGGCCGTGCCACCCATCTTGATAGAACTGAGATCTTGTTCATTGACATATACACGTACCCATTTCGGATCAGTCAGTGCCAATGTATAAACGGCCTTTTGAGCAGTTGTCATATCGCCAACTTCTTGTAGACGTGCTCGGACCACTGCATTTACAGGAGATTTTAGCTCAGTCTGGGTAAGGTTATAATTAATTAAATCTAAATTAGCCTGAGCGACTTCATATTGTGCTTTGGTCGCTTCACGATCTTCTTGTCTGGCGCCTTTAATTAATAATTCTAAATTGGCCTGTCTTTCCCGCACCACTGCTTGAGCACTTTGCTGATTACTTTTGGCATAGTCCAACTCTTGTTGGCTAATTGCCCGACCATCTGTGCTACTCACCAAAATTTGTAACCGTTGTAAGTTTTTATCCGTTTTATCTAACTCTGCTTGAGCAGAAGCTAATTGTGCTTTTGCTTGGATAATTTCTTCAGGGCGAGCTCCGACCTCTTGTTTAATAATTGCCTCTTGTTGCGCTTTGAGCTGTGCTTGCGCCTGCTTTGCCTGAATTTGTAATGCATTGGTATTAAGAGTAGCAAGTAACTGGCCTGCTTGAACTTTATCACCCTCTTGGACCATGAGTTTCTGAATACGGCCAGACTGTTCAAATGCGAGCGAAACTTGGCGAATATCAACATTTCCATGCAAAGTTAAAAAACTATCTGATTGTTCTTTATTATTATATTTCCAAGCCCAAAAGCCGATTAGAGCCACAGCTATAATAACCAAAACACCGGCAATCACTTTTTTATTCATCTTGTTGGCCTTTTTATTAAATTCAAATTTTCTTAGTTTAAATTCAATTTAAATTTAAATTACCTTACTCTTTGAATAAAAGATATACTTTTATGGTGAATTAAAATTAGGTTTAAACATGTCCAGATCTAGACGAAGTGATGGTGATTTAACCAAATCTAAAATTATTGAGGCTGCGGGACCTTTAATAGCCCAATATGGTTTTGCAAAGACAGCAAACAAAGCAATTGCCAAAGCAGCAAATGTCGATTTAGCTGCGATTAACTATCACTTTGATGGTCGAGATGGTTTATATCAAGCAGTTTTATTTGAAGCTCATGCCCACTATCTGGATGAAAACTATCTACTAGAACTTGTTGAAAGCGCTCACTCTCCAGAAGAAAAATTAAACTTATTACTTGAGACGTTATTGCATAAATTAACTGAAAAAGATGTCTGGCATGGCAAAGTCTTTATTCGTGAACTATTTTCGCCATCTGAACATTTATTAAGTTTTATTGAATTTGCAGGAATGCGAAAATTTTTTCTCATTCGTAAGTTGATTAGCCAAGTCGCTGGCTTAGATGAAAATGATCCGGCTGTTTTACCCTGCATTTTAAGTGTTATGACACCTTGTATGATGCTCATTATTGCCGGACCGAATGCTCAAGCACCCGAGCCTCTTAAAAATATCGCCCAGATGCCATTACACGATTTAGTTGAACATTTTAAGAAATTTTCATTAGCGGGGTTAAAAGCAATTAGCCAATCAAATCTTAAAAATTAGCTATTCAAACATTGCAAAATTGCCTGTACCGGATCTTCTGTATTTCCAGAAATAAGCTGTTTATGCATGGTTAAATGTTGCATCACTTGAATTTGTGCTGTTTCAACATTCATTAGTTTTTCTATTTCAGCTGCTAAATTTTCTGGTATTGCATCTGCCTGAATCAGCTCTTCAATCACTTTTTTACCAGCAATGATATTTGGCAAAGAGTAGTAAGGAATTTTGACTAAAAACTTAGCAATTAAATAGGTCAACCAATGCAACTTATAAAAAGTAACCATAGGTCTATGCATTAACATTGCTTCTAATGTCGCTGTTCCAGAAGCTAAAGCAATGATGTTACTTGCATTCATGACCATACGGCCAACTTTTGATTCAGCGTCTGTATTTTCTAAAATATGAATTGCAGCTTTTAAATGAGGTGCTAATTGTTCAACACCCTGCTCAATCTGCTGTTTACGGGCGTCGTTGATTGCGGGAATTAAAAATTGAATATCTGGATATTTGGTATGCAAAATATTGGCAGCGCCCAGCAACATAGGTAAAAGTCGCTCTACTTCACCTTTTCGGCTACCTGGCAACAAAGCAATATGTTTTTGATTTTCATCAATACCTAATTGTTGTTTAGCAATTTGAATTGGATTTTCAAGTGGTAATTGTTTAGCCAATGGATGACCTACAAATGCTGCCGGAACTTCATATCGCTCATAGAAGACTTTTTCAAAAGGAAATAAACAAAGTACTAAATCTATACTCTGTTTAATGCCATGAACACGCCCCTGACGCCATGCCCAAACCGAAGGACTCACATATTGAACTGTTTTTATTGGAAGATTCTTTTCTTTAATACTTTTTGAAAGTCGGAGGTTAAAATCTGGCGCATCAATACCAATAAAAATATCAACGGGATGCTCAGTCCATTGGTTAATTAAACCATCACGTACCGCAAATAGTTTTTTTAAATCTTTTAATACCTCAACAATCCCCATTACCGACAAAGTTTCCATTGGGTAATAGCTTTTAAAACCTTCAGCAATCATTTGAGGTCCACCAATTCCCTCAAATTCAGCATCGATTCCCTGCTCACGAAAACTACGCATGAGCTTAACGCCAAGCGTATCTCCTGAAACTTCCCCAACTACAATGCCTATTTTAAGTTTTTGGTTTGCCAAGGCGATTTACCCAAGAATTTGAAATAACGCATTCTAGCATAGAGGCTTATCAATCTTGAACTTGATCGTTGCATCCTCACTAAAAGCGGCCACGGCGTACACTATCTAAAATTACATTCATTCACCATATTTTAATCTAAATTAACAATGCAATTTGAATTGTAGCTTACATTCACAAACAATAAAATAAATGAGAATTATTTACATTATCTTTACTCTTATGAATATCCCACCTCGACCATTTAAGCTTACCGTAATTGCCTGCGCGATTTGTTATGCGAACCTCACTTATGCCCAAGATACAGATGTGCAAGCTTTACAGACCATTCAAGTTAAAGCCACAAGTGCTGAGCAGTCTTCTGAACAGACCAAAGCATACAATGTTAAAAATTCAAGTAGCGCAACCAAGCTTAATATTGAGGCTAAAGAAACTCCTCAAACTATTAACGTAGTCACTCGTCAGCAAATGGAAGATTTTGGGCTTACCAGTACGAGAGATGTTCTAAAAAATACTCCAGGAGTAACTGTAAGCAATCAGGAAACCGAACGTACTTCGTACATGGCTCGTGGTTTTGAGATTTCAAATATTTTGACTGACGGCGTGGGCTTTCCCCTCTCAGGTTATAACTACAACAACACTAACCCTGATACCTACTTTTACGATCGTGTAGAAATAGTTAAAGGTGCAGACTCTTTAACTAATGCATTTGGTGACCCAAGTGCAACGATCAATAATATTCGAAAGCGACCAACTCAAGAGTTCCAAGCAAGTGGCGGTGTAAGTTATGGTTCTTGGGATACTCAACGTTATGAAGCTGACGTATCAGGCTCAATTACCCCGAGTGGAAAAGTACGTGGCCGTATCATGGGCTATGAACAAACCGGCGATTCTTACATTGACCGATATTCTTCAGAAAAAAATGGTTTCGCAGGTATTGTTGAAGCTGATTTAACAGATAGTACTTTGCTCACCGTAGGCTATAGCCAAGAACAAAATAAACCGAATGCAAATAACTGGGGTGCTCTGCCCTTACTCGATGCAAATGGCAAGCAAATTTCATACGACCGCTCATATAACCCTAACCCCGATTGGGCACACTGGGATAATGAAACACAAAATGCTTTTGTCGAATTAAAGCAAAAAATTAATGAGCAATGGGCAGCGAAGCTAACCTATAACTATCTTGATACTAAGCATAATAGTCGCCTCCTTTACTACTATGGATATCCAAAAGCTGATGGTTCAGGGGTATCTTTAACCCCTTGGGGAGGTCAAGAACATCAAGAGAAACATGCAGTAGATTTTAACCTCGAAGGAACCTATAAACTTTTTAACAGAGAACATGAAGCAACTCTTGGTTATAGCTATGTACGTAGTCGTCAGCAAGATAAACAATCTACAGGAACGATTAACGATAGTAATGTTATCAATTCGACAACTACAGACTGGGCAAGCTGGACACCTCAATCTGTAACTTGGTCAGATTTCACAGAAGCCGCTAACTATACGCAAAACATTGACTCGATCTATGCCGCGACGCGCTTACATCTCAATGAAGATTTAAAACTTTTACTTGGCGCGAACTATGTCAGAGCTGAGAGTAAAGGCGAAAGCTATGGCTCACCAATGTCATATAGTGAAAGTAAAGTATCACCCTATGTTGGACTCACCTATAACTTCACACCTGAATATACAGGTTATATGAGTTATACCTCTATTTTCCGGCCTCAAACCGGTATTGATAAAGACACCAATCAAGCTTTAAAACCTATTGACGGCAAAAGCTATGAAATGGGTGTAAAAAGCTCGTGGCTAGATGACCGTTTAACCGGAACACTTTCAGTATTTAAAACTGAGCAGAATAATTATCCGCTACGCAACTCTGACGGAAATCCTCTCAACAGAAAAGTACCAACCAGTGATTTAGAATCGCAAGGTATAGAAGTCGGATTATCAGGCCAAATTACAGATAATGTGAATCTTTCTTTCGGTTATGCTCAATTTAGTATTAAAGATATTAAGAATGGTGGTGAGGCAAGAACTTATAATCCAAACCAGACGCTTAATTTGCTGACGACCTATACGCCGTCAGCTTTACCTAAGCTGAAAGTTGGAGCAGGCTTACAATGGCAAGATGGTATAAAGCTATATGACTCAACTGTAAACAGTACTATCACACAAGATGCCTATGCCTTAGTCAACTTAATGGCGAGCTATGAAGTAAATAATCATATTACGCTTCAAGCGAATGGTAATAACATTTTCGATAAGAAGTATCTATATAGCTTCCCTGATGGCCAAGGATTTTATGGTCCTTCTGCCAACTATACAGTTGCTGTAAAGTTTAAATATTAATATCGTAGCCAATCCCAATTTAGGGATTGGCTTTTCTTATTACTCTTTGCTTATGTGTCATTAAAGATGTCCAAAACTGTAAATCTCCCTGTGTCATATCGCATAAAAGTTTTCTATCGATTCTTGCTGGTTTTCGGTATGGGTTTTGCCTGTATGGCGTATTTAAGTCTTGGACTCACTGGAATTCTCCTTTTGACCTTAGACAAAGCTGAAGCTATCTATCTCGCATCATTTATAGCAATTCTATTTTACGTATTGTTCGTGATTATAGGTTTTTGCATTCAATCACTTTTGAAACTCACTGGGTTATCAGTCGTTCTATGTGCCCTTTTCTTTTTTGCAACGCGTATGGTGGGTTATGCATAAAGGTATACGCCAATCTATGGCATGGCTACACTCATGGACTGGCTTAATTTTTGGATGGCTCGTATTTGCCATTTTCTTAATGGGAAGTTTGTCTTATTACCGCCACGAAATTAATTTATGGATGCAGCCTCCACTTGCGCAAAATGAAGTAAAGCAAGATATTGCTATTAAAACAGCCTATCAATACTTACAAGACCATGCTCCAGATGCCAAATCTTGGTATTTAAATGTTGCTACACCAGAAAGTCCGGTAAACACCATGTATTGGGAAAAATCAGACGGCGGTTATGGCAATGCCACACTTGATGCAAACACAGGTCAAGAGCTTCAACTTTCGGCAACGTTAGGCGGCGACTTTTTTTACCGATTCCATTACCAACTTTTTGGCGTCCCAATATTACTTGGACGATTAATAGTATGTCTTGCCGCATTTATTATGTTGATTGCCTTGGTTTCAGGCATTATTACCCATAAAAAAATATTCACCGACTTTTTTACTTTGCGTACATTTAAGTCTCAGCGTTCATGGCTAGACTTTCATAATATTTCTTCGGTGATTGCCCTACCTTTCTTTTTAACCATTACATTTACAGGCCTAGCCATTTTCTTTTATTTGTATCTGCCTTGGGGAATGCAAAAGCTTTATCCTGAAAATCCATATCAATATTTTACCGAAATACGTACAAAGACTGTGCTTGAGAACCAATCGATACAGCCTGCTCAGAACTTATCTATCGAAAAGTTATTAAGCCAAGTGCAACAACGTTGGGGAAATCAAACTTTATCGACAATTAGTGTAAAAAATCCAAATACCAATCAAGCGCAAATTACCTTTATTCAAAATGAAGATCATTCAATTACTCGTAATCAGGCTCAAATTACATTGAATGCATCAACAGGCAAAGTCTTAGCAGACACACGTAATAATAGTGCTATTGCAACACTGAGTGCAGGAGTTTACGGTCTACACATGGCAACATTTGCCCAACCTTTACTTCGCTTAGGTTTGTTCTTCTCTGGCATTTTAGGTTGTGTCATGATTGCCTCTGGTTTGCTACTCTGGAGCCTTAAACGCCAAATTCAAAATAAGAACAGTAAGTTTCACTTTGGACACTATTTAGTTGACCGTTTAAATGTCGCAACTTTTGTAGGACTGCCGTGTGCAACTGTCGCCTATTTAAGTGCGAATCGATTATTTACAGTCACTTCAACCACAATCAATTATGAAATTTATAGTTTTTTCTTGGTCTGGCTAATCAGCTTAATGATTGCTTTAGTCACTAAAAAACAATATTTATGGCGAACTCAACTTAGTATTTTTATTCTGCTTTGTATGGCGCTTCCAGTCTTAAATCTAATTTATTTGCTTCAACATGACTATATTCAAAGCTTCAACACCTATTGGGTATTTGCCCGTATAGATGTATTTTTGTGGATATTTGCAGGCTTAGCGATTTTTATATTCTGCAAAATTCAACCTATTCAGCATAAAGCTGTAGAAAAAATTCAAAAGAAGCTGAATAAATTAAATACTGAGGTGAGCTCATGATCTTTATAGCTTTCATCTTAATTTTATTAGGAATGTATTTATTATTTATGTCGACTGAAAAATATCGATCGCCAAAATCAACAGGCCATTTCAAGCCATTAGCTCAAAAATATTACCAATACTTTAAGATCGCTGCATTCATATTGTTTGTTTTATGCGCATATATTCTGATTCGACATTATAATTTTTCAATTGGTTTTGTTAGTTGGTGGATATTTGCAACGCCGTTAACTTTTGGTCTCATACTTCTACTTAACCCATTAAAACCATCAAAATAATCTTAGATTCTAATAATTTGATGAAAAATAGCTCAAGCTAAGCAATATTTTGATTGCTTAGCTTTTTTTTGCATAAGTAAATCATTATTCATGACAACTGTTTATCTCTAAAAGGAATAAGATATGGGCGTTTCGTGATAAGTGGCGATAAAGATGTCTGGTGCTTTTGAATTTATCTTAGCGGGTATGTTAGTTGGTTTCTGTGTAGGGATTACAGGAGTTGGTGGTGGATCATTAATGACACCAATTTTAATTAGTCTTTTTAGAATTGAACCGCATATCGCAATTGGTACCGATTTACTTTATGCCGCAATTTCAAAGTTCTGTGGCTCAATGGTCCATGCTAGAAAACTCAATATTGTTTGGCCTATTGTTTTATGGCTTGCAGTGGGTAGTATTCCAGCATCTTTCATTACCTCATGGGTACTTGAACATTATTTAAGTCAGTCAACTCACTATAAAGCTGTGTTAACCATGGTTTTAGGTTTTATGCTAACACTGACTGGTGTTTCAATTATCTTTCGTTCTCGTATTGAAAAATTCTTTAATCGTTTTAGAAGTAAAGAAGTAACCCAAACAGAAAATGAGCAATTGGCTATTCACCATAAACGCCTCTACATCATTATTATGGGTATTATTTTAGGCGTATTCGTAACGCTTTCATCTGTGGGCGCTGGCGCATTCGGGATTATGGCGCTTGTGATCATGTTCCCGAACTTGCCAATGATTCGAATTATTGGTTCAGATGTGGTACATGCGGTATTGCTTACTTTAGTGGCAGGCCTTGGACACATGAGTGCTGGTAACGTCGACTTTACGCTTCTTATGTGGTTATTGGTGGGTTCAATTCCAGCAATTATTGTAGGTACGCTCATTAGTTCTCGCATGCCTGAACGTTTAATCCGAAAAATTTTAGGGATTACCCTATTTGCTCTCGGTGTTAATTTTATGGTTAACCCGGTCAAAGCAAAACCAAAAGCCCCTGTGGTACAACAACAAGCAGTGATTGTTGAAAAAACAAGCAAGCCAACTGAAAGATAGCAAAATCAATAAGATTTTTCCAAACTGAAATACCATGAGATGTAGTATTTTCATAATTATTTCATGGTATATTCAGTACACAAAACAACCTTTAGTATGATCGAACCAGTGACAGTAATGACTACACATTCAAAATCCGTTTCAAAGCCAGATATCGACGACCTTAATATTAAAAGCATTCAAACTCTTGTAACACCAGCTGAGCTTAAATCAGAGTTGCCTTTATCTGATGTTGCTTCACAAACCGTTCTAAAAGGTCGCGAAACTATTCGTAATATTTTAGATGGTTCAGATAAACGTTTGTTTGTCGTTATTGGTCCTTGCTCTATTCACGACCCGAAAGCTGCTCACGAATATGCTGATCGCTTAAAAGTGCTAAGCGAAAAAGTTAAAGATACATTGTATCTAGTTATGCGTGTTTATTTTGAAAAACCACGTACGACAATTGGTTGGAAAGGTCTAATTAATGACCCAGACATGAATGACTCATTTAACATCGAAAAAGGTTTACGTATTGGTCGTAAACTTCTGCTTGAGTTAAATGAAAAAGGTTTGCCATGTGCAACTGAAGCACTTGACCCTAACTCTCCACAATACTACCAAGACTTAATTTCATGGTCTGCTATTGGCGCACGTACAACCGAGAGCCAAACTCACCGTGAAATGTCTTCTGGTCTATCATCACCAGTTGGTTTTAAAAATGGTACAGACGGTGGTTTAACTGTTGCCACCAATGCCATGCAGTCTGTTAAATATGGTCATAGCTTCTTAGGCCTTAACGAAGACGGTCAGGTTTCAATTATTAATACAAATGGTAACCCTTATGCACACGTAGTCTTACGTGGTGGTAATGGTAAGCCTAACTATGATGCTGGCTCTGTTGAAGAAGCAGAAAATGCTTTAGCGAAAGCAAAAGTTAGCAATAAAATCATGATTGATGCGAGTCACGCGAACTCAAATAAAGACCCGTACTTACAGCCACTTGTTCTTAAAAATATTACTGAACAAATTTTAGATGGTAATAAGTCAATTGTTGGTCTTATGGTTGAAAGTCACTTAAAAGGCGGCCGCCAAGATATTCCTGAAAATCTTTGTGACCTAGAATATGGTAAATCAGTGACTGATGGCTGTATTGACTGGGAAACCACTGAAAAAACATTGCTTGAAATGCATGAAGCTTTAAAAGACGTTTTACCAAATCGTTAATTCATCTTTTTAAGAATATCGATTAAGCCCTCATTTTTGAGGGCTTTTTATTTTAATGAAATTTCTAGATAAGCCGTAATAGTGTTTAAAAGTTTTATTATTTATAAATAAAAATAACTTACTACAAAAGCAAAAAGCAGCACAGTTTCGCTAAGCTCAATCGCAGCCCCTACAGTGTCCCCTGTAATACCATCAATACGTTTTATCAACAGATGTCTTAAATAAACAAGGCTCATTAAAAATCCAATCACGGCGATTAGACCTTGCCATCCCCAATATAAAGGTAGCAACAAAACTAACCCAATTATTATCCAAGAAGCTGTTTTAGGTAAATGATCAGTCAAAGAACGACCTAAACCTTTTTCACGGACATACGGCGTAGTTAAAAATAAAATTGATGGCACAAGGCGCCCAAGAGCAGGAACCAATATTAAAAATAGTGTTTGCTGTTGTTCAATAAGTACATACACCAGTGCGAACTTGAGTAAACAGATAACAACTAAACTCAGTACTCCAATTGGGCCACAACTTGGATCCTTCATAATTTGTAAAGTACGTAGCTTGTCTCCAAAACCACCTACCCACGCATCTGCCGTATCTGCCAGCCCATCTAAATGCAATCCGCCTGTTAGCCAAATCCATAAAGTCATTATGATGGCGGCAAGTAGAAGAATTGGTAATTTTGCGAACAGACATGTAATAAGAAAAAGGATGCCACCGATAATGAGTCCAACCAATGGATAAAACAAAATAGCTCGACCATTTTGTTGCGCCGTCGGCATTGTCTTTAGCTCGATCGGCAGAACAGTTAAAAATTGCAATGCGATCCAAAATGGTGTCATGTCCAAATCTCTAACTGATCTATATTTAAAAATAGTTTGAATTATGAAGAAATAAAAATGGGAATAGCAATCCCTATTCCCATTAAAGACTTCAGAAAACTGAAAATCTATTGTATTTGATAGCACTGTTTCAATTTTATATAGTCGTAGTAGAAACTAGTGGGGCTATAGCGCGCATAGTTACATGCAGACTTAAACAAAGTTTCTTTTTCGTTATAAAGCATTCTTACCAAAGTATTGCCTTGGCCATTTTGATAAATATCCCACTGTACATTGGCAGCCATAGGTGAAACCACTTCTCCACGCCATGAGCTGGTTGAATAATTATACGTCTGGCGAAGTGGTAAAGGCTGCATCATATTATGTAAGTCTAGGCTGGTGGCCAGAGGAATAATAATTTCAGCATGGGCAAAACGTAAAACTGCTTTGTAAGGTTGGGCTTTATTCACAACAGCATCAACTTGTTGGAACATATCTTGTTTTAAGCCTTGTGCAATTTCACTCGTGACTAGATTTGACTCTGTGAAACTTGGGCCCTTTTCATAGAAATCATTGGCATCATTAAATTCAGCATAGAATTTTGCGGCTTCAGCAGGCATATATTTATCAAAATCGATAGCTTTTAGCTCATCTTTCATGCCACCAGAAATTGAATAGAGCTCATACACATAAGCTGCTGCATCAACTGCACTGGCGATAGTGTTTTTACCTTTACCTTTTTCTGTAATTTGCTCACCTTTAGGAGAAGTGACTGTAAAAGACCCTGTATTACTAAAGCTATAACCTGTTGTACCCAATTTTTTAATAAAATCTGCTTTAAAAATCGGGTTGAGTACAGTCTGAGCAGTTTTTTCAGCCTGAGTATTTTTTGATAACTCATCCAGCTTTTGTGCTAAGTCATTATTATTTTCTTCAAAATCTTGATAGGCCTGACTTGCATCATAAATTTTCTGCTGACTAGTACTGAGTGGTTGTGTTAAGTCATCATCTGCATTCAAGCTATGGAAATAAAGTTTAAAACGATCTACCCCACCATCTTCAACACTTGGAACGCTTTCACTCGACAAATTGGTATAAGAAACTGGAACAATTTTATCTTTGAGCTGCGGTTGTTGTTTAATGAGTTCAGCCGTGAAAAATTTAGCACTATCTACCGCGCGATCGACACCTGAACTTTGAACCAATATACCCGCTTGCGGATTTAAAAGATTGGGTAAGCGTTGTAATAACCGATCTGCAATCCCACGGTGCTCTAAAATACCAGTCATGGTTTCATTTCCATAACCATACTGGCGAATTCCCTCAACACCGTAACCTAACAGAATATTGGCTTTCATCATTGCTTCTAAATCGGCACCTAATTGCTCACCTAACGGCGTTAAGGCATTTTCTGCTTTTGCCTGCTTCCATAAATTATAAAGTGCCAAGTCATATTTGAGACTTGATAAACCTCTTGAACCATGACGCGCCACTAACTCTGTAAAAACTGGCTGGTACCCATTGGGTGCTTGTTCATAGCTTTTTAAATCTTGTTGTGGTTGATAAGGCGTTTTGGTTTGATAATACTTTGATTGGGTTGTAGGTGGCGTCGTTGGTTGATCATCTTGATCGTCATTATTGTTACAAGCCACAAGCAATAATGACGCAGCAAGCATCGTCGTTTTAAATAAAATATTCATGAGTCTGATAAGTTATTAATAAGAAATGCCCATAGCTTAATTTTTAGCAATGACAGTACGATTACATGACTTCAAATATCTTTATAAAAATAATAACTTACAAGTGCATAAAAATAAGAGGATTGTTATTTAAGTATAAAAGTTAATTGACCATCTTTTTCAGAAAATTCTAGGGAGTATAATTTCCCAAGCTCTGCTGGCATTTTAAGTAAGTCATCTAAAGGTTGTTGCCCGGCTAAACAAGCCAATAGCTTAATGACACCTCCATGGGTAACAACCAATGCATGTTGCCAATTCTGCTTTTGCATATCTACAAGTAAATCTTGAAAACCTTTCAAAACTCTCTTTTGAAACTGCATTAACGTTTCTGCATGAGGCGGACAATATTGACTCGGTTTTTGCCAAAAATTTGCTAGCAATTCGGGGGAAGTTTCATAAATTTTCTGAGTTGAAATGCCTTCCCAATCACCAAAATACATTTCTTTTAAGTCATGCTTTAAAAGCAAAGGGAGTTCAGTTGTTTTAGCAAGTTGCTCTGCAAAGCATGCACAACGTTTTAACGAAGAACTTACAATGACATCCCATGTCTGATTTATGTCTTGCTCAATGGTTGACTGCATTTGCTGCCAACCTTTTGGTGTTAGGTCATCATCTAAATGGCCACGTAAAGTATGGCTAAATTGACTTTCACCATGTCTAAGTAAATCAATTTTCAATTTACTCAATTTTATCTCCATTTACAGCGGCTTGAGCAAAGGTAGCCATTTGATTATGTAATGCACACGCCATTTTAACCAATGCCAAAGCAGCACCTGCTCCACTACCTTCACCTAAACGCAAATTCATCTTTAAAATTGGCTCGGCATTGAGTTCTTGCAAAATGCGACGGTGGCCATATTCCGCTGATTGATGACCAAATAACATCCAGTCACGTACTTTTGGGTTCATTCGTACCGCACATAAAGCGGCTACAGAACTAATAAAGCCATCCACAATTACAGGCAAGCCAATTTGAGCACATCGAATATAAGCACCGGTTATCGCCGCAATTTCCAAGCCGCCTACAGCACTTAGGGTTTTAAATGCATCCCCAATCACATGTTGGTAGTGACGCTCTATTGCCTGCTCAATCACTTCAATTTTATGTCTTAACTGATCGGCACCAATTCCTGTACCTACGCCAGTTAATTGCTCGGCAGTATCATTTAATAAAAGACATGCTAAGGCTGAAGCAGAACAAGTATTCCCAATACCCATTTCACCCGCAATATAAATATCTGCGCCGTCGGCTTTAGCTTTATCTACGCTCTTTTTTCCTAATTCTAAAGCAGCACGACATTCTTCAGCACTCATTGCCACTTGTTTGGCAAAATTTGCTGTCCCTGCACGAATACAATGACGTTCAACACCGACATATTCGTATGCCTCGCCTACTGTGCCACAATCAATGACTTGCAAATGAGCTTGATGATATTTAGCAATTACACTAATTGCTGCACCACCAGTTGTGAAGTTTTGCAACATTTGGCGTGTGACAGCTTGAGGATATGCAGAGATATTTTCTTCAACCACGCCATGATCGCCAGCAAAAACTGTGATCCACGGATAATTAACTTGAGGATGAGCATTGGACTGTAAACTGGCAAGTGTAATTGCAATCTGCTCTAAATCACCTAATGCACCTGTAGGTTTGGTGAGTTGGAGTTGATGTTGCTCAGCTTGTTGTTTTGCTTTCAGATTAGGTTGCTGTACAGATTCTAACCACCAGTTCATTTCACTTCTCACCTTTTAAAATCATTGGAAAACCAGCCACACAAAACATAACCTTATCTGCAATTTGTCCTAGAGCTTGATGCAGTCTTCCTGCTTCATCTACAAAACGCCGGCTAATCTCGCCTAATGGTACAACACCCAGACCAGTTTCATTACTGACTAAAATAATTTCTGATTGAAGTGTGGATAAAACGTCTATTAGTTGCTCACACTCAAACTCTAGAACGTTTTGATCATCTAAAAGTAACAAATTCGTTAGCCAGAGCGTTAAACAATCCACCAGAATGATTTGATTAGGTCGATCAATTTTTTGCAAAGTTTTTGCCAAAAATAATGGCTCTTCGATCAACGACCAGTGAGTAGGACGCTGATTTTGATGGTGTGCGATTCGCTTTTGCATTTCTGGATCAAGCGCTTGCGCCGTCGCGACATAAGTCACAGCTAATTGCGTAGCTATTGCCGTTTGTTCAGCCAGTCGACTTTTACCAGAACGAGCACCACCCAAAATTAATTGCAACATGAATCACCTAAAAATAAATGCTGATATGGATATAACTTACCTTGTAAAGTTTGAGCTTGATAATAACCAAACGTCAAATGCTCAATTTTAAGTTCAAATTCAGCGTGCTTATATTGTACAGGTAGTTCAGTAATTTTTTGCAAAATCAAATCACTACTATAGTTCTTTTTATATAACCCTAAGGTAATGTGTGGGCAATAATCTAAAGCTGCAATTTCATTAGAAACCGTGCCTAACTTTTGTCTTATTAGAGATAAGATATTTTCGGTATCTTGGATTTCTACAAATAAAGCACTACTAAAGCTATCAACTGAACCAGTTTTTAATTCAAATGGTGCAAAATCCTCTTTTCTTAAAATTTCTCTCTGCTGCTCTAACTCACTAAAGCTAAAGTCATCTTTATAAGCTTTAGATTCGTCAGTCAAAAAACCACATATAAACAATGTGACATGATATTGGCGAGTATCCGGTTCTAACAAAAAATCTGAAAAATGCGCGCGTAATCCATCTAAATAATCAACTAATTTTTGATCATTAATTGCCAGATACCATAAAGCATAATTTTGACGCCCAAGGTGCCATTCCAGATAGTCCCGTAAAGATGTTGGCACCATGGATGTCGAAGGTTTTAGCAGCACAGTTTTAATTCAAAATGATTCAATTTTTGTATTAAAGCATGTTTGCCTTTTAATTGTAGAGCACTAATTCATTGAACGAATTTAAGCATATTGAGTGCGCGTATTTTTGACATTGGTAATATTCATGTTCAAAGGTTGCTTGCCTTGTTCAGAAAATAAATATTGAATTAATTGTGTCAACTCAACTTCCAGCTGTCTTTTCTGAACTGTACTCATGTCCAAGTTCTGAATTTGTTGCTGCAAATGTTTAATCGCATCATTCTCATCAATTTCTAAAAATTGAATTGCATAGGCATAACCTAAAGCGGCGCCTTTTAATAAGTTTTTATAGGGTAAATCATGACCTATATTCACCACAATTGATGCTATTACCCGTTCATTGTGACCCAGTTTACGTAGCGGATCTCGCGCAACACGCTGACATGGATCTTTAAATGCATATTCACATGAATCTAGAAAACTCTGCGCAAGTCGATCTAAATCTTTTGCATAGTTAGGTAATACGATTGCAAGTCCTTGCTTTACTTCTGTAATTAAATTCTCTACAAATGCTTTAACAGAACTATCGCCCATAGCAACACCAATAGAATCATAATCCAGTAAAGATGCATACCAAGCAAGCATCGCGTGTACGCCGTTCCACAGTCGGTTTTTGATTAATTGAACATCTGTAATCTGCTCAACCAACACAACTTGGCGCAATTTTTCGAGTAAAGGGCTACCTTTTTCTACATAAATTGGCATATCAATTTCGCTATGGAACAAGATTAGATCCATGCTTTGTAATATATGTCCTGGCTGAAAATTACGACGCATATTATCTACATATAAAGATGCCTGATTTTGCTGATCTTGGGTGAGTTTATTGCAATCTTCAATTTCGACCTGCTCTTCATGTTCCACATCAGATAAGTGCTGTTCAAGAAAATGATGCTTAATACGAAGCTGACGATATAGATTTTGATTAGACAATTTTGAAACCATACGGTTTACAACGGTGTCGCAAAAGTAATGTTCTTTTAAAATATGCTCCGTCACGTCCTCATCATTAGTTATTTCTAAAAGTGCTTCTCTAAGATGCTTCATCACCAAATATTTGGCGCCAACTTTATTTAAAATAATTAAAAAAGTTAACGGTTCTATACATGTTTCGAGTGCCGAGTTAAAACGAGCGTATAAGCCTTTTGCAATCGTTTTTGACTCAATTTCAATAGCTTGTTCAGGCAAACACAGTGCAATCAAACTTGAATGGGTATACATCTCTAACATTTGCTGTTCATTGTCAGAATCAACAATTGTCATATTTTCAATGCGTTCATCATAAGAAAACTGTCCATAGCGAATACTATAAGTTCCAAACGCATTTACAGCTTCACGGAATAGACTATTACGCGTAGAAGCAATAATACGTCTTGGTTTTGTGTATCCATCCCAGTGTGACAAGATTTGCGCTATATACCCGCCCCCAATGGCACCAAAACCGTGTATGCCAACGGTAAGCTGATTTAGGCTTTGCGGAAAAGATTCTTGTCCGTGTGGCATATCCATAACAGGAATAAATTGGTCGAGATCTGTTAAGAAGTCATACATCTGATCGTAATAAAAATCGGCTTTTTCCAACATTTCATCATTTGGTTCTTTAATATCTTTTAATAAAATTGTTAGACCTTCCGATGAATGAGCTGACGTTAAACCATTTTCAGAATCTTCAAACATTAAACATTGGTTAGCATCTAAATGAAGTTGATTTGCTGCTTTTAGAAATATTTCAGGATGAGGCTTTCCATTTTGTACTTCATCCCCACAAGTAATTACATCAAAAAACTTATAAACATTCGCATTAATTAAATATTCTTCGGCAATTGCTCTACGACTTGAAGTAGCCACAGCCATTCTTAAACCTGATTTTCTTAAACGCTCTAAAACTTGAACTAAACCTTTTTTGATAGGAACGCCGTGTTTTCGTATATGTTCAAGCTCCATCTCATCGGCTCTTTTTCGTATCTCTTTATATGGAACATTCACACCATACAAACGTTGAGCCAATTGCTCAGCAGTAGTTGCACTTAAACCTAAACATTGCATTAAATATTCGTGTGAAAATTCCTGTCCAATGAGTTCTTGAGATGCTTGTTGCAATGTTTGAAACCGCAACCTCTCAGTATCAAACATTGTCCCATCCATATCAAAAATTGCTCCATGAACAGGTTTTCCATGAAAAATAAGCACGCTTTTACCTCTTTTTTGATCATGTTTTATTCAGGGTATACAAAAAATTGGCTAAAAAGGCAGGATGTTAATAAATGAAACACTAGTGATCATTTTTTAACCAAAAATATAAGTGATCTGTTACTGAGCAGAGTTAAAAATCTAAAAAGGTTGAACAATATAAATAAGTATGAAGCTAACTTTAAATGCAAGAGTAGCAAGCCATCCTCGCTTGCTACTCTTGGTTTATTCTTTTTATTGCGCTGATAGTATTTATTTTTCTTAGTTCCATTTACCGCTGCTTGAACCCGCATATTTTTATAATGTCTCGCAGGCGTCACATACCAGAAATCAACTCGCCTTTCGCTGTTCTTCTTGTTTGAGCTTCTGGTACAACTCTAAATTTCATTAGAAAATGAGCATCAATCTTCTCCCCCTTATCGGGACTAGGACTATATCGCCACTAATAATAATGATAATCATTTTCATCTAATAGTTCAAGATTTTTTACAATTATTTGTGCTTATCTCTTTTTTGAAAAATAAAGAAGGATCCGCAATGCGCTATACCTATCAACAAAGTATTTTCTCAATGTAGATAAAAATAATGATTAGTTCTTAGAGTATTCCTCTAAACTTTTCTTACTGATCAAGCACATCAACAAATTGAGCATTTAAAAGCTGTGCTAAATCTTTAGGATTTAAACCAATATCCAGCCCTCTTTTTCCGCCACTGACATAA
>Ga0207655_1000911_pt1 | contig 30763 bp, 25 predicted proteins | sample KBSM44metaG_FD_184398 | JGI IMG/M metagenome (GOLD analysis project Ga0207655, IMG submission 184398) | Miscanthus rhizosphere microbial communities from Kellogg Biological Station, Michigan, USA - KBS M4-4 metaG (SPAdes) (version 2) | ecosystem: Host-associated > Plants > Roots > Rhizosphere >... | reverse complement strand
CTCCGCGGGAATAGCTCAGTTGGTAGAGCATAACCTTGCCAAGGTTGGGGTCGGGAGTTCGAGTCTCCTTTCCCGCTCCAAATTTAAAAAGCCCTGATCGAAAGATTGGGGCTTTTTTTGCATTATTAATTTATAAATCATCAAAATACACTTACACACTTTATGCTGATTCATTCAATCAGTGTGTTGATCACAAAACGGTAAAAGCACAAAAAAACCAATCCGAAGATTGGTTTTTTAAAATAATCACCACATGATGCAATTATCTTTCTCTTAAAGCCTCTTTGGCTTTATTAAATGGTTTCAATAAATATTCAATAATTGTTTTTTGACCAGTACGAATATCTACCGTTGCCACCATACCTGGTGTTATTGAAAAGGATTTACCCGCTTTATTGGTCAACTTATCTTTATCTGTACGAATATAGACTCGATAGTAAAACTGATCTTGTTTAACTTCATCACGGATGGTATCAGGAGAAATCACTGTCACTTTCCCTTCCAAGCCACCATAAATTGAATAATCATATGCTGTGATTTTTACCAATGCAGGTTGACCAGGGTGAATAAACGCAATATCTCGTGGCGAAATCCGAGCTTCAATTAATAACTGCTCATCAATCGGTACAATAGTCATCAATTTGCCATTTTGTGGAATAACCCCACCAATGGTTGTCACCGCAATTTCTTTAACCACACCACGTACTGGTGCTTTAAAAGTAGAGCGTGTCACTGAATCATTACGACCAGCAACAACTTGCTGTAATGATTGAATATCAGCGTTGGCTTTTGCCAATTCTTCACGTGACTTTACATAGTAGTCATTACGCTTATCATTGATTTGATTTTCAAAATTATTGATATCTCGTTTTAAGCGTAGCACTTCAACTTCAGAAGCAGCGCCTTTTGCCACCAAAGGTTGTGTCATTTGCAATTCATTTTGAACCAAAGATAATGCATGTTTTAAACCAGTAATTGATTCGTCTAAATTTGCACGACGCGAACTATACAGTGCACTTTCTTCTCTCACTAACGCAGGAACGGCCAAAACCTGTTTTGGAAACTTGATCGCTGTCCCATTTACTTCAGCTTCTAAACGTGATGCAGTGGCCAGTGTGGCAAGTAATTTCATTTGGCTTTCACCCACTTGTGACTCAAATCGAGTAGGATCAATTTGCGCAAGCGTCTGCCCCTTTTGAATAATGTCTCCCTCTTTGACATCTAAGCTGGTCAACACACCACCATCTAAAGATTGAATCGTCTGTTCTTTTGATGACGGAACAACCTTACCCGTTCCTGTAGAAACTTCTTCCAATTTAAATGCACAAGCCCAAATTAAGAAAGCCAACAAGCCAATTGCAACGATCCAAATAATAAATGTGGATTTCGGTAAAGGCGGTTCTGAAAACTTTAATGCAGAGGGATTAGTTGGCCGTTGTAACACATTGGAGACATGATCAACTTGAGCAGGTTCAGCATCTTGAGCTGTGATATTTTGGTCATTTTTTTCTTGGCTCATGTTGAAGTCCCTCCTGCATTTGCCTGCTGGGCAGGATTCAAAATGGCATCACGTGGCCCATCTTTGATAATCTTACCTTCATGTACAACGATAATACGATCAACAAGTTGCAAAACCGCAGGACGATGCGTCGCAACCACTAAAGTCCGATGACCTAACCATTCTTTTAAATGCTGGATCAACACTTTTTCAGAAACATCATCAATCGAAGCAGTCGGTTCATCCAATAACACAATATTTGGATTTCGGAGCAATAATCGTGTGAGTAACAGTGCTTGTTTCTGTCCTCCAGAGAACCCCACACCACCCTCAAGAATAAGATGATCTAGGCCTTCCTTTTTTTGTTCCACGATTTCTAAAGCATTGGTGATTTTTAAGGCTTGGATAATTTCATCATTGCTTGCTAATGGTGCACCCAGAGTTAAATTTTCACGAATGGTGCCAAAGAACAAATGCGCGTTTTGATTTAGTAATGCCATATCACGGCGAATATCATCGGGATCAAGTAAAGATTGATCGACACCATCCAAACTGATCTTGCCCTGTACTGGCAATTGCATTCCTGAAAGTAACTGTAATAAGCTAGATTTCCCTGCCCCATTACGTCCAAGAATTGCAACTTTTTCACCTGCCTGAATTTTTAACTGTGGAATGACTAAAGTTGGGCGTGGATCATCTTCAGTATATTTAAATATCACACCTTTAAAATCATAATCACCTGAGAGGACTTTACGCTGAATCAATTGTGCTCGATCAGGACGGTCTACTGGCTTTTGCATCAGCTCATCTAAACCATTTTTAGCCACTTTGGCTTGTTGCCAACGACCTAATACACCTGTGATTTGTGAAATTGGCGCAAGCATACGTGAAGATAAAATCGAACACGCCACCAATGCCCCAGTGGTCATATCCCCTTTCATCACCGCAAAACACCCCACTAAAACCACAATCGCATAGGTCAGTCCTTGAATTTTTTGTGTCCAAGCATTTAACCAACCCACGATTTTACGTTGACGCATACTGACATCTGCAGACACTTCATTCATGTGATTCCATTGATTTTGAAATCTGGCTTCAGCACGTAATAACTTGATGTCCTCAATACCTTGAACCGCCTCGACCAAAATTGCGTTGCGAATTGCAGATTCACGCATCCCTTCAGTGGCTAAATGAGCTAACTTTTTCTGCACCAAGAACCCAGGAATAATCATCAGTGGTACAACCAGTAACATCACCCAAAAGATGTTGCCGCCAATAATCCAGAAAATCGCTAAAAATAGGAAGAAAAATGGTAAATCTGCAATTGCACTGATTGTTGTTGAGGTCACCAACTCACGAACACCTTCGAGTTCACGAATCTGTGATATGAACGAACCCGTTGAGCGGGCACGATCTTTATTTCGAATACGTAGTGCATGACCAAAGACGCGGTCTGAAATCTTGAGATCTGCGCGTTTACCAATAATGTCTGACAAATAAACCCGTGCAATGCGTAACACAAACTCAAAAACGGCTGCAATCAACACCCCACCTGCAAGCACCCACAAGGTTGGGATAGATTGAGATGGCACAACTCGGTCATAGACTTGCATAGAGAAAATAATGGTTGCCAATGCCAAAATATTGGCAATCATCGAAGCAACCATGATGTCTGTATAACGTTTCCAATCTTTTAAAACGATGTCCCAGAACCAGCTTTTTTCATAAGGTTTGATATATTCATCAACACGTGCATCGGGAATCGATGTTTCTGGTCGAAAAATATAAACACGACTGGCATTGGCTTGAAGTTCATGCAAGTTAAAAGTTTGTGAAAGGCCTTGATCACCACTTAACTGTAAGCTTGCATTACCCTCATTGTCGACTTTCTCGATAACCGCAACTTGACCATTGTTAAACTCTACAACAACCGGCAACCTCCATGGATTTAGTACATCCGTGGTGAAGTCTGCTTTGCGAACATTCAAACCCACTTGACGGGTAATAATGGACAACATGTCATCAATATTTGTGTATTTATTCCAATCCAGTTGCAGACGAATTTGTTCTTCAGCAGGTTGCATCCGATAATGCTGAGCAACCGTAATGATCGCTTGTAACCAGGGTTGATAATTTAATGTTTTTGTATTCATGGTTGAACTTCAAACCCCTGAATTTGAATGTTATTTAAATGATAAGCATTTCTACTTTTACCGGTTACCTTGATATACAAAGCGATCGTGTCATAGATATCAAAGCGTGCCGCTTCCCTTTCTATTCTTGAACTTTGATAAGATTGCTCTGAACTTAATAAATCTAAGATTGAACGCTTACCTAATTTATATTGTTCTTCATACAGCTCACGAGTTTTTGCTGTTGAACGTTCCCGATCCAATAAAACCCAGATCTGCTTATCTGTGTTTTCAATGCTTTCTCGCGCAATTTGTGTTTGATCCATAATATCTAGGTAAGTTGCATTCAACTTTGCACGTGCCGCTTGTTCAGCAAAATTTGCAGCCTTAACTTGAGATCCCAGTGCACCACCTTGATAAAAATTACTGGACATCTGCACGCCGACAGAACCATCAGTATCATTTTCTAAACCAGTATTTGGATTTTGACCATTCAGTGCTTTGCTGACTGATCCTACTAATGAAATTGTGGGATAAGCACTCAATTGGGTTTGTTTCTTTTGGCTCTGCGCAACATCAATCTCTGCTTTTGCTGCAATCATCGTAGGAATGGTATTCATTTCAGGGTCGTCATAAAGACCTGATTGTTTTACAAATTCATCAGGAATATTAAAATCCATTTGACTCACATCAAAACCCAATAATGTGCGTAATTTTTGTTCTTGTTGTTTTAAAAAATTTTGCTGAGTAATTAAGTAAGAACGAGCGTACTCAACATAGCTTTGTGCTTGTACAGGATCGGCATTACTGCTGATTCCTGCGTCTGCTCTTAAACGGGCAATCTCATGTAAACGACTGACCCCATTTAATTGATCTTGCGCTATTTTGATAATATTGCGATAGCGCAGTAAGGATAAAATATCTCGCGCTGTTTGTGTCGATATATCATCAATACTGATTAATACATTGGCTTGCTCAACTGCCAATTTATTTTGTTGCGTGGTGACACTGGATTTTACTTTGCCAAAGTCATAAAGCAATTGGTTGGCTTCAACTGAATACAATTGGCGACCTTTGTCATTGGATGTAAAATCACCCGTATTCATACCCGCTTTTAACTGTGGGTAATATTGTGCTTTTGCCACATCAATATTGGCATTTTGTCCTGCCAATGTTGAAATCGTTTGAGCGATATTGGGGTTTCTTTTTACTGCAATCTGAATCGCATCTTCAAGACTTAAGATTTTTGCTTGGCTTGAATACGCCTTGCTTGTTTGCGCTTGTTCTAAATATAAATTATTGAGTGATGCCTTTTGTCCAGTATATGGCTTTACTATAGGCAGTTGATTCTGATTGCCTATATGTGTATCGGGTTGATATTTAAAATCGGTCAAATCCTTGAGCTGTACGGTTCTAAATGACTGATCATCTTTAGGTTTTATAAAACCTGTCACACCTTCTTTGATATTTTTTAAGTAGCTTGTTTCTTGTGTATAACCATTGTTCTGCAATAGAACCAATAAACTGACAGCACTCAAACTTTTTAACAATATAGTGGGCTTTTTTGCTATTAACATTCGCGAATGGCACCTAGAAAAGCTTTTAATTATCGGTATTGAATTATTTTGAATTATTTCCCTACCTCATTTCTATTCTACACATTATAAAATCTAATCAAATGCTTATTTTTACTTTTTAAAGTTAATTTTCTTTAATAAAATATTTTAAATTCAAAGAATAATGATGATAAAACGTGACTCTTATCACATGAATTATAAGATTCCACATAGATCATCTCAAAAGCTATAAATTGGCAATGTGCAAATCATCACGGATGATCAAACATGATATTAAGAGTTCGGCTTGATGAAGTAGACACTTATTTAATTTCACAATTCTACTAAATTTACATCTTCCAATATAATTTCTTATACACTTTAAGGTTAAAATGATGTTTCACTAACAGCCAACCTTACACAATATAAAGATGAACATGAATAAACTGACTTGTTTCAAAGCCTATGACATTCGAGGCAAACTAGGCACAGAGCTAAATGAAGAAATCGCTTATAAAGTAGGACGTGCTTATGGTCAAATCTATCAACCGAAAACTATTGTTATCGGTTGTGATATCCGTTTAACCAGTGAAGCATTAAAACAAGCAACGATTCGGGGCTTAAATGATGCTGGGGTAGATGTTCTTGATCTTGGGATGACGGGGACAGAAGAAGTTTACTTTGCTGCTTTTCATCTCGATGTTCAGGGTGGTATTGAAATCACAGCAAGCCATAACCCGATGGATTATAATGGCATGAAATTGGTTCGTGAAAATGCCCGACCAATCAGTGCAGATACAGGACTAAAAGATATCCAATCATTGGCTGAATCTGAACAATTCATTGAAGTCGAGAAAAAAGGCTCAGTCCAAAAATATAATATCCTGCCTGAATTTATTGAACACTTACTTACTTATATTGATCCGAGCAAAATTCGCCCGCTTAAACTAGTGATGAATGCAGGCAATGGCGCGGCGGGTCATGTCGTTGATGCAATCGAAGAAAAGTTCAAAGCGCTCAATATCCCAGTAGAGTTTATTAAAATCCATAATCATCCAGATGGTACTTTCCCAAATGGTATTCCCAATCCAATCTTGGTGGAAAATCGAGATAGCACTCGAAATGCGGTTTTAATACATCATGCGGATATGGGAATTGCGTGGGATGGTGACTTTGACCGTTGTTTCTTATTCGATGAAAAAGGTCAATTTATTGAAGGCTATTATATTGTTGGATTATTAGCCCAAGCTTTCTTGTTAAAAAAAACGGGAGAGAAAATCGTACACGATCCCCGCTTAGTCTGGAACACGCAGGATATTGTTAATCAATATCAAGGTATTACCATTCAATCAAAGTGTGGCCATGCATTTATTAAAGATGTGATGCGTGAACACAATGCGGCTTATGGGGGAGAAATGAGTGCACATCACTATTTCCGCGATTTTGCTTACTGTGATAGCGGGATGATCCCTTGGTTATTGGCAGTTTTAGTGGTATCAGAAAAGCAACAATCTTTATCAAGCCTAGTCGAAGGGATGATTGAACGTTTTCCGTGTAGTGGTGAAATCAACTTTAAAGTCGAAGATACGCAAAAAACCATTCAAAAAATCTTCGATCATTTTGCTGATTTAAACCCTGCAATTGATCAAACAGATGGTGTTAGCCTTGATTTTGGAGCTTGGCGTTTAAATGTCCGTGCATCCAATACCGAGCCATTATTACGCTTAAATATTGAAAGCCGTGCAGATAAAAATCCTAAACCAATGCAAGACTATGTAGATGAGTTAACTCAGTTGATTCAGGGTTAGTTCTAAATGGCGATAAAAAAATAGGCGCTTAATGCGCCTATTTTTTACTATTCATATTTATCCAAGCAGTATTTTGATTAAACCTTGTGTTGAACCATCCAATTGAGAAATATTTTTTTCTTTACCGCTAAGTATAGGTAGCAGCTGATTGGCAATTTCTTTGCCTTTTTCCACACCCCATTGATCAAATGGATTAATATTCCAAATGACAGATTGAACAAACACTTTATGTTCATACAATGCGATCAGCATCCCTAAGCTATAAGGGCTTAGTTCTTGCAACAATAGCGTCGAGCTTGGTTGATTGCCTTCATACTGCTTATATACAGGTAAGCCTGATAATTCATTGGCATTTAATGCTGTGTTACCAAAAGCCAATAATCGCGACTGCGCCAAGCAATTAGATAAAGCCAAATGATGTTGCTCAATTAAGGATTCCGCACTTTCAGCATAAGTAAATTGATTCGAATTATAACGCTGTACTGGCGCAATAAAATCACAACTGACTGCATGGGTTCCTTGATGCAAGAGCTGATAAAAAGCATGTTGCGCATTTGGCCCCACTTCACCCCAGACGATTGGACAGGTGTTTAAATCAACTTTTTCATTATTTCTTTGAATCGATTTACCATTTGATTCCATTTCAAGTTGCTGTAAATAAGAAGCAAAATATTTTAGACGGCCATCATAAGGCAATACTGCATGAGTCTGAATATTTAAAAAATTATTATTCCAGACCCCAAGCAAACCCATCAAAACTGGAATATTTTGTTCAAATGACGCTTTTTGGAAATGTTGATCAATTGCATAAGCGCCTGCGAGCAATTGCTTAAATCCATCAACACCAATCTGCAATGCAATCGGTAAACCAATACATGACCACAATGAGTAACGACCACCGACCCAATCCCAAAGTAAGAACTGGTTTTCTGCTGCGATTCCCCATTCTGTCATTTTCTCAGGTTTGGTTGAAACCCCAATAAAATGATGTTGGATCACACTGTTTTGTGTACCCAAATCTTTTTCTAACCACTGACGAACTGTTTGAGCATTGGATAAAGTATCAATGGTACCAAAAGACTTGGATGAAATAATAAATAAGGTAGTTTCTGGGCGTAATTGATGTAATAAATCAGAAAGCTGACTACCATCCATAGTTGAAACAAAATGTACTTTTAATGGTTTAGCAGTACTGACTTTATAATCTGATAAGGCATGACTCACCATCAATGGTCCCAAGTCAGAACCACCCACACCAATATTGACCACGTCCTGAATCACTTCACCTGTGGAACCACGACATTGTCCCGCGTGGACTTTATCAACAAGCTGGTACATACGATCTAATTGTTGATGTACCAACTCAGCCAGCTCAGGGTAATCTTGATCATGTTTCGGTAAGCGCAATGCCCAATGCATTGCTGCTCGGTCTTCCGTATAATTGATCGATTCTTCGGTAAATAAACGTTTGATCCATTGCGTTAATTGTTTTGAATCTGCAAATTTAAACAAGGCATCGCATGCATTTTGGTCAATACGATGTTTACTATAGTCAAAACTCAGTTGATTAAAATGTACTGAGAACTTTTCAAAACGCTGTGGATCTTGTTCAAATAAACCGGTTAAGCGCAATTGCTGTTGTTCTGTAGCAAGATTTTGCAAACCTGCTAAATGCTGATTTCTTTGATCAATATTTAATATAGAATTTGTCATACTCGCCCTACACCCTGATAAGCAAAACCTTGTGCTTTGACGAAATCTGGGTCTAACATATTACGACCATCAAGGATCAAAGGATGGGCCATTTTCTGTAAAAGTTGCGAATAATCAGGACTCCAATATTGCTTCCAAGCCGTCAATAAACACAATGCGTGTGAATTTTCTACTGCTTGGTATTGATCATGACATAAAATCAAATCAGCACGTTCACCATAGAAATTGGCTACCCGCTCTAAAGCTTGTGGATCGTGTAACTGTACAATCGCTCCTTGTGCCCAAAGTGCTGCAAGCATGGCATGAATCGGTGAATTATCAATACTCGATGTATTTTCTTTAAAAGAGGCTCCCCAAATCGCCACAACTTTACCTATTAACTGTCCTTGATAGTAATTCCACAGTTTTCTAAATAAAATTTCTTTTTGTTGTTCATTGATATTCCAAACCTGGTCCAGCAACTGGCTTTTGATCCCGGAGCCCGCCACTGTACCAGTTAAGGTTAAAATATCATGGGAGAAATTTTCTCCACCAAAACCAACACCTGCAGATAAATATGATGCGCCAATTCGACTATCAGATGCTAATCCTTGCTTAACGTTATGAATATCAATATTTAATTTTTCAGCGACTTGCGCCATATCATTCATATAACTGATTCGTGTTGCCAACATACCTGAAATGCTGAGCTTGGTAAATTCAGCATCTAAAAATGGCATAAACAAATATTGATATTTTAACTGAAAAAAAGGTCTTAATAACTCTTTGATAATCTCTTGTGTCGTGGAGTAATCCACACCAACAATCACTTGCTTCAGGTCGAGAAAACTTTGAATTGCATTACCTTCTTGAATCGTGTCAGGCAAATATGCCCAATGATCAGTCACTAAAATTTGTTTAAGTTCTTCAGTGCCCTGTAAACCGAAAGTAGAACCATTGATCATCAGTCTTGGATGAATAATAGGAAGTCTTTTTAATTCTTCAGCCAAGCGCTTAGCTTGGTCAAATTCAGAAGGATTAAAACTAAATAAAAAAACTTCACTTTGCAATTGAAGCTGTTTTAACCCAACCAATTGAATTGCATTATTTTTAATCTTTTTTTGAATGAGGTGATTTAAATCTTGATCTTGATAATGTACTGAGTATTGATGATCAACGCCTACTTGAGGACACCAATATACGTGGTGCCCATATTCAGCAAACAAGCCAGCGAGTACGCCAGCTTGAAGTGTTGTGCCAAATACACAAATATTCATATCATATCCAATTATAATAAATTCAATTCTTTGATAAGCAGCTTAAATTCTTCACCCAACTTAGGATGTTCAATACCATAGTGTAATACTGCTTTTAAATAACCAATTTTACTACCACAGTCGAAAGTTTGACCTTTCATACGATACGCTTCGACATTTTCTAATTTTTGTAATGCAGCAATGGCATCCGTCAATTGAATTTCATTGCCCGCACCTTTAGGTGTCTGTTCTAATAATTGCATAATTTTAGCAGGCAACACATAACGTCCCACCACAGATAAATTTGAAGGTGCTGTACCTACAGCAGGCTTTTCAACAATCCCTTTCATCATGATACTTTCACCCTCAACAGGTGAAGATGCAACATCCACAATACCATATTGATCCACTAGATGATCAGGCACAGCCTCTACCATAATTTGCGATGCTTTAGATGTATTAAAACGATGAATCATTCGCGCTAAATCATTGTCTGTACTATTTCCTTTCACCAAAACATCTGGCAATAGCACAGCAAAGTCATCATCACCAATCACTGATTTCGCACATAACACAGCATGCCCTAAACCCAATGGTTGAGCTTGGCGTACACAAACTACACTTATATGTTTAGGTAAAATTTCAGTAATTTCTTTAAGTAGATCAATTTTTTTCTTATTTTCTAATGTGGTTTCCAGTTCAAAATTACGATCAAAATAATTTTCTATTGATGCTTTTGAAGAGTGTGTCACTAAAATAATTTGCTCGATTCCAGCAGCTACTGCTTCTTTAACAACATACTCAATTGCAGGACGATCTACAACAGTCACCATTTCTTTAGGGATTGATTTGCTTGCAGGTAAAAAACGTGTCCCTAAACCGGCAACGGGGAGAATGGCTTTTTTGATCATGATTTACTTTAACACTATTAATGATTGGACGATTTGGTATCAGTTGTATCTGAACCTGAAAAACGGCTTGCTCCAACAGCTTGATCTGGTGAATCTATACCTTCTTTTTTAAACATCACTTCAACGGTTTTAAACATAATTTTAAAATCAAGAAGCGTTGATTGTTTTTCAACATACTGTACATCTAAATCAAATTTTTCTTCCCAAGAAAGATTATTACGTCCGCTCACTTGAGCCAGACCCGTCATACCTGGTTTAACATTATGTCGACGCAATTGATGAGCAGTATAATGTTCCACAAATTCAGAAAGTTGCGGACGTGGTCCTACGATACTCATATCACCTTTAAGAACATTGATTAACTGCGGCATTTCATCCAAACTGGTTGATCGTAACTTTTTCCCAAAAGGCGTAATCCGTTGATCATCGGGTAAAGGTTGCCCATCTTTATCAAAAGCATCTTTCATAGAGCGAAATTTAATCATTCTAAAATGTTTACAGTCTTTTCCTGGCCGCTCTTGATAAAAAAAGATAGGAGAACCTAAATTCCTTCTAACTTTATAAGCCACAAGAAGAAAAACAGGAGTAAGTAAAATAATTGAAAATAAAGAAATTACTATATCAATTAACCTTTTCATTTTATCTAACCTTATAGTTTTTTCTTAGTTTTCCAAGTTTCTTGGATCTAAGATATCAAACTAAATACTGCCAAATAGTTTAATATTAAGCTATTTTACTTCTTAATAAGTTCTAATATTTTCCATACTCCGCGCAATCTAATTATAAGACTACTATATTCCACATTGTTCATATCCAAAGCCTTCATAATTTCTTTTGTAACTTGATTATAAGACTTCAATCCAGATGAACTTAACCCACCAATCAACATTCTATGAGTAGAAATATCAAAATATTCCCAACTAATAGCATTTTTTAAAAAATATCGCGTTACTAATTCAAAATCAGCACCGATGGCAAAGTTTAGCTTGTACCCACCTAATTTTTGATAAATTGCTCTTTTAATAAAAATAGAAGGATGAGGAGGCATAAATCCAATTTTAAGTTTTGATGGCAACCATTTTTTAGAGTTATACTTACGAATTATCTTACCATCATCTCGATATTGAACAACATTTCCTATAATAGCATCAAGGTGATTTTTACAAAAAAAATCAGCAACTTTACTAATTACATCGACATCAAAGAAAATATCGTCAGCATTTATAATACCTATATATTCACCTGTAGATATTTTAATCCCTTTATTCATTGCATCATACAAACCTTTATCTGGTTCAGAAACCCACTTATCAATCATATGTTGATTATTTTTAATCAAATCTACAGTTCCATCAGTGGAACCACCATCTATCACGATATATTCAATATCATGATATGTTTGCTGCTCTACAGACTTAAATGTCTCTTCTATTGTAGAAGAGCTATTATAACAAACTGTAATTATTGATATTTTCATAAAAAATGAATTTCCAATGCTATAAATCGAATTCGATTTAATTAATTCCGCCCATATAAGTCTTCAAACCTAACAATATCATCTTCCCCTAGATATGAACCCGACTGAACCTCAATCAATTCTAATGCTAACTTTCCAGGATTTTCTAAAGCATGAATTTCCCCAACAGGAATATATGTTGATTGATTTTCAGTTAGTAAAAAACTCTCTGTTCCTTTATGAATTTTTGCAGTTCCACTAACAACTATCCAATGTTCAGATCTATGGTGATGCATCTGTACAGATAATTTTTCACCAGGTTTCACTGTGATTCTCTTAACTTGATAGCGCCGACTATAATCTATGCTATCATATTTACCCCAAGGCCTATAAACTTCTCTATGGGCAAAGTGCTCGTTTCGATTTTGATCTTTCAATTTTTCCACAAGTTTTTTAATATCTTGTACACGATTTTTAGCAGCAACTAACACAGCATCCTTGGTATCAACTATGATAATATCTTGCAACCCCAATGTTGCTATTAATTTATTTTCACTTTGAATAAAACAATCAGAAGATTCTATATTTAACACATCACCTTTCAATACATTTCCATTGTTATCTTTTTTAAGAACATCCCAAAGCGTACTCCAAGAGCCAACATCGCTCCATCCAGCATCTAATTCAACCACTACAGAATCATTTGTATTTTCCATAACAGCATAATCAATTGACTCTGAACGACAGTTTAAAAACTCTTTTTTACTTATTCTGATAAAATCTAAATCAGTCGTTATTTCACCTACTGCATTTGAACATGCTTTATATATATCGTCAGCAAATTTTTCCAATTCCGTTAAATAGCATGTTACTTTAAACATGAACATTCCGCTATTCCAAAAATATTGATTGCTATTTACATATTCAATAGCAGTTTGAGCATCAGGTTTTTCTACAAATTTATCAATAATGTTTCCAGTTAAAAAATCAGACCCTTTTTTAATATACCCATAACCTGTTTCAGGATGTGTAGGTTTAATTCCAAATGTAACTAGCTTATTATTTTCAGCCAATACTGTAGCCTTGCGGACACTATCAATAAAACCATTAACATTATTTATTACATGATCCGCAGCCAACACCAACAAAATAGAATCATTATTTTTATTTTTTTCAATTATTGCAGCTAAAGCAATCGCAGGCGCTGTATTTTTACCAATTGGCTCCAATATAATTGTAGCACTTACACCAACCTCTCTTAATTGTTCAGCTACTAAAAATCTATGTTCTTCATTACACAATACTATTACATCATCACATTCTAAACTTTCTAATCTTTTCAATGTTTCTTGAAACATTGTTAGCTCATTTGAAGTTAGTTTCAAAAACTGCTTCGGATATTGTGTGCGAGACAATGGCCACAACCTAGTGCCACTGCCTCCAGCCATTATAACGGGTACAATTTTAGACATAATATTACTCACAAACCTATCAAAAATTAATTATAGAAATATGCTTTTGTATAAGGGTGCACTTTTTGATCATTTATCAAAGTATTGGTGTTTACCCATCGAAAAGCTTCATGCTGAATTAAAGGCAGCTGATCAATATCCACTTCAACATTTAGCTCATAGCTTAATACTAAATAGTGGGTTGAAAAAATATTTCCAAACACGCTGTCAGAATAAAAATGTTCAAATACACCTAAAAATCTTGCATTTTTTAGACTTAAATTGACTTCATTACCTAGCTCTTCAACTAGTATTCGCTGAAAAGCATCTTGCAATGTCTCATTTTTAAAAATTCGCCCACCAGGTACAAACCAATAATCCTTAGCTGGCTTATTTATTCGCCGCCCTATTAAAATCTCACCTTCAATATTCTTAACAACCAAATCAATTGAAATTAATGGTGTATTTTGAACAACGGTTTTAAATGTATCTGAGGAAAGTCTCATACTTTATTCTCTTATTGTTTTCAAACTATCCAAGAACCAACTATAAGTATTTTTTAACCCCTCTTCTAAAGAGATTGAAGACTCCCAACCGAACTCTTTTAGTTTTGAAACATCCATTAACTTTCTAGGTGTCCCATCTGGCTTAGTTGAATCAAAAAGTAGTTGCCCATTATATCCAACAATATCTGCTATAAGCTTTGCTAGTTCTGCAATTGTACAATCCGTTCCAGTTCCCACATTTATATGTGATAGCATTGGATCTGTATTCATTTGATATCTATTAGTATCTAATTCCATCACATATACACTTGCTGAAGCCATATCATCGACATGTAAAAACTCCCTCATAGGGGTGCCTGACCCCCAAATCACAACTTCTTTTGCATTAGTAGTAAGAGCTTCATGAAAACGGCGAATTAAAGACGGAATTACATGACTATTTTCTGGATGGAAATTATCATTAATTCCATATAAGTTTGTAGGCATAATAGATCTATAATCGCGACCATATTGTCGATTATAACTTTCACACAACTTAATTCCTGCAATTTTTGCAATTGCGTATGGCTCATTTGTTGATTCCAAATAACCTTTCAGTAAAGCGTTTTCACTTATTGGCTGTTCAGCGAACTTTGGATAAATACATGAACTACCTAAGAACAATAATTTTTGTATATCAAAAACGTGAGAGGCATGAATTATATTCGCCTCTATCATTAAGTTTTCATAAATAAAATCAGCAGGATAACTATTATTTGCAACAATCCCTCCTACTTTTGCAGCAGCAAGATATACTTGATCAATTTTATTAAGTTTAAAAAAATCGATGACCTCACTTTGATTAACTAAATCTACCTGATTTCGATCAGCTGTAATTATATTTTGATATCCTACAGACTTTAACTTACGAATTATTGCAGAGCCGACCATGCCTTTGTGGCCTGCAACAAAGATAGTATTACTCAAATTCCTTTCCACATTAATTCTCCAAAGCAACAGGTAAACTATAACCATTCGCTTTTAAGAATGCATGACGCTGTGAAATTTTATAATCTTCCTCGACCATTTCTACGCACATTTCTTGAACAGTAATTTCTGGTACCCAACCCAATTTATCCTTAGCTTTTGACGGGTCACCAAGAAGTGTTTCTACTTCAGCGGGTCTAAAATATCTTGGATCTACTCTTACAATAATATCACCAACTTTTAATGCAGGCGCCTTAGATCCAGAAATACTTTCCACAATACCAATTTCATCAACACCAATTCCAGTAAATTTAATTGAAACACCTAACTGTTCAGCTGACCACTCAATAAACTTACGCACAGAATATTGGACACCTGTTGCAATAACAAAATCTTCAGGTACTTCTTGCTGTAACATCATCCATTGCATACGAACATAATCTTTCGCATGTCCCCAATCACGTAGAGAGTCCATATTGCCCATATATAGACATTCCTCCAAACCTAAAGCTATATTCGAAATTCCACGAGTTATTTTTCTAGTAACGAAAGTTTCACCGCGTCGAGGAGACTCGTGATTAAAGAGAACACCATTACAAGCATAAATACCATAAGCTTCCCGATAATTTACAGTGATCCAATAAGCATAAAGTTTAGCAACTGCGTAAGGTGATCTTGGGTAGAATGGTGTAGTTTCTCTTTGAGGCGTTTCTTGCACTAAGCCATATAATTCTGAAGTCGAGGCTTGATAAAATTTGGTCTTCTTCTCCAGTCCTAGAAACCGAATGGCTTCTAATAATCTTAATGCTCCCAAAGCATCAACATCTGCAGTATATTCAGGTGATTCAAAAGATACAGCTACATGTGATTGAGCACCTAAGTTATAAACTTCGTCAGGTTGAATTTCGGCTAAAATACGTGTAAGATTCGAAGAGTCAGTCAAATCGCCATAATGTAAAATAAAATTTTTATTTTCGATTGTATGAGGGTCTTGATATATATGGTCAACTCTTTGGGTATTAAAAGAAGAAGCTCTTCGCTTAATACCATGCACTTCATAACCTTTTTCCAGTAAAAATTCAGCTAAATATGAACCATCTTGACCAGTTATACCTGTAATTAAGGCTTTCTTTTTAGACATGTTTAATATCTTCCATCATAAAAATTTTTTGTATACATTTACTGTTTCAGTATAACATTGATCCCAAGAAAATTTCTTTGCTTGTACATAACCACTACGTACAAGGTCAGGTCTAATATTTTCAAGAGAAAGTAATGCCTCATGAATTAAATTCGCTTCCGCTGAGTCAAGTAGAATACCAGCACTACCAACAACCTCTGGTAATGATGAATTATTAATTGCAATTACAGGGCATCCTGCACTCATAGCTTCAATTGCAGGAATACCAAACCCTTCATAACTTGAGGGATAGAGCAAAGCATAGGCTCTATTATATTCAACATTTAGTTCAATGTTTGTTAATTTTCCCAAATAAGTATATCTCTTTGGTAACTTAGCTTCCAAAATTTGGATTTCCTTTTTGCCTAAAGGAGAACCTACAATATTTAATCTAAATTTATTAGATAATGCTAAAGCATTAATCGCAACATCAAAATTTTTATACCCTATTCTACTGCCTACAAATAAAACACTATCCGTATGTTCTAAATTCAAAGGCACGTACTCTGAGGCAACACCGTTATGAATAACACTTATTTTATCACTACTAACATTACAATAATATTGTAAATCCATTGCAGTATTGTGCGATACACATATTATATGATTACTATTATTGATTGCTCTGTATTTTTGCCAAGTATGTACAGCTTTAGGTAATCCTTTAACAAATTTCTCATATGTAAAATCATGTACGGTAGTTATTACATTTGTTTTGAAAGTTGGTAACCTGTAATATGTAGAATGAAATATATCACCTTCATCAACTTTAAACTGAAAGTCTCTATAACGCTCTAAACATCGATTATCAACACTAACAGCATTTACTTGAGAATTCAAAACATTTGAGTTATCAATATACTTAAAATATTTAACTTTACTAATATCGCTTCTAGCTAACAATTGTTGAAAAAGAACTGTTATGCCACCCATAGTTTGAAGTTTTTCAATAATTCCATCATATATAATCACCACCAACCCTCCTTTGAATGTCTAAATATCGAAGCATAAATAAATTAAGTACAAGCATCATAGGGGACCAGAATAAAGGCGTAGTTGCACAAAAAACTAAAACCAAAAAATAAAAAAATTTCACGCTCCTAGATAGCTTATGTAATGAAATTAAAAAAAACATATAAACTGTTAGATTAAAAATACCAGAATACAAAACGACTTCAAATAAAAAATTATTAAATTTCCCATCAAACCCCAAGTAACGCTCACTATTATACCCAGCACCTATTAATAAAGATATTGGATCTCGATCAAAAACCATTATGCCGTTTGTTATTCCATACAAACGCTCTTCTAATGAACCTATTTTATTCATATATGGATTATCAGAAAAAATAATATATGACAATATAAAAATACAAATAACAGAAAACCCTATATTTAAAATTTTACTTCTAAATATAAAAAGAGATAATAAAATTGATAGCACAATGCCAGTAGCTGAAAAAGTAGTTAACATTGTTAAAAACAAAAAAACAAACATAAAATTATATTGTTTTTTGGTAAAAAATTGTCTAAGGCTAGTCAACAATACCATGGTAACAAAAACATAAAATGCAAAAGCACCTGGCTCTTGAAAATAAGATTGATTTCTAATAACCTCTCCCCAACCCAAAGGTATTGAAACAGTATAAACCCCCCAGATAGACATTACATTATAATAGTATGTTGAAATTTCAACAATTTGTGAAACCTGAACAAGGCCAATTAAGAAAAACAACCAACCGATTAATGAATGTAAGCATAAAAAAAAGAATATCACTATAAGTGATTTAATTATCTTAATAAATTCAAAAATATCAAATGACATTAAAAATAAATATATTAAAAAAAACTTAGCAAGTATGCCAAGAGAAAAATACAATCCCTCTTGGTTATCATAACGAATAAAATTAAATGCAGAAAATATAAATAAAATAATATAAAATAAAAATAAAAATAATGAATTTATATTAATTTTAATTGATTTAAAAAAATAAAAAAATAAAAAAATAAAAATAAAACTAACAATTCCCCAAATATACTTAAAGAAAGGGAAGAACTGCATCAAGTAATTTGGGGATAACAACAAGATCAAGAATGAAAATAAATAAAAATTTAACCTATATAAAGAATTTTTACTATAGCTAAGCTGAAGTTCATCAAATTTCATACTTTGAAATCTCAAGATCAATAGCATTTTTTGAGTAATTCTGAGTTAAATCAGCGTGGATATTTTTTGCAATTCTACGCCTCTTCTCCTCACTACTTAATAATTCTTTTACTTTCAAAACATCTTTCTGAATATTTCCAGTTAAAAAAAACCCGTTTTCACTATCTTTAATAATATAACTGTTACTATTAACATCGTTGGTAAAAATAATATTTAATTTTTTCATAGAATTCAAAACGCTACCACTTGTAGGGCAAATAAATCTATAATCTTTTGTAGGTAAAAAAACTACATTGTCTTCTTTCATAAGTTGATCTAGCTCTTCATCATTAACATAACCTAAATACTCCACATTATTTATATATTTCTTTTTCAGTGTATCTAAATAGTTATTCGACTTCTGATCTATACCAATCCCAATAACTTTCATTGAAAAAATATTGTCATCATGTAAATTAATTTTCTCATGAAGTTCTAACGCATATTCTAGCCCTTTATTTTTTCCAATAAAACCAAAATATAAAATTTGAGGTTTTGAATAATTCTTTTCCTCAGGAATTCCAATATCTGTCAATATATGTTTAATTGAATAAATATTCTTCAAACCAAACCTTTTTTCTAAAAGTCTTTTCCCTTTAGGATTTAACGTAAAAATATATTTAGTAAATTTTAAATATTTATAAAAAAAATGATCAAATGGCTTTCTTAAAAAAACTATTTGGATCAATTTATAAAAAATATTTATAAAATAGTATTTTGATCTTAAGATAGGATATTCTAAAAATGGAGAATCATGTATGGTGACAACAAGGTTAGTATTACCTTTTTTTACTAATTTTTTAAAAAAACTCAATTCTAAACTTGAAGCTAAACCTATTTCGAACCAAACCAGATCATCATTCTGAATTTCTTTCAATAGATAATCTATATTATCATCTTTACTTAAAGGCAAATATATATAGCCTCTATATAACAAAATACTATTATAGAATGAAGAACCATATTTAGAAATGCCACAATTATCATCAAAATCACGACATATATAATATTTTTTCATTGGAATCTTGGTCTCCATAACGGACTATATGATAAATCAGTAGATCTTTTTCCAATAATTTTAGCCGGATTTCCTCCAACTATCACAAATTCAGGTACATCTTTTGTTATTACAGCGCCTGAAGCCACCACACACCCCTTTCCCAAAGTCACTCCTGGCAAGATTATAGCAGAAGAACAAATCCATACAAAATCATTGATAATAACAGGCTTCAAAATCAATCGAAAATCAGGATTATTAACAACATGGCTGGCTGTAATAACTTTTACAGATGGAGAAATACTTACATTTGAACCAATTTTTAGCCCACCTCTTCCATCTAAATACACATTTTTATTAATTGTAGTATATTCTTTAATCTCTATTCCACCAATACACGTAATTTCAACTTGCCTCAAAATTGAAACGCAACTAGATATATTGTTTTTAAGAAGATACTTAAAATAAAATCTTCTTAGAAAATTATTGGGAATCACACTAAAAATGATTTCCCAGAGGTAAATTATTAATGCTTTCACTTAACTACCTGCATCATTTTATGTAATCTATAAAAAAGCATACTCTCAAAATATCCTTTCCACGCCTTTAATTTGCTCCCACTAAATTTACTATAAATAACCCTATACTCTTTTCTACCTTGTTTAAAGCTACTATCGCTTATACCTCCAACCCTCATAACCACACAATCATTAATGTAACAAAAAACGTTAACTTTACTTATCATTTTTAATAAAAAATCACAATCAGATGCAATTTTATAGTTAAGATCAAAACCACCAAGTTCATTAAAGATTGTCCTTTTTATAACTACAGAAGGATGCATAAATGGAATTTGTAAATAAAGCTTATACTTTTCTTTATATTCAATTCTTTTAAAAAGTTTTTCTTCTTTCTCACTTTTTATTAAAGTATTTGTAATCACCACATCAGGATTATAATATATCTGTTCCAAGCATGATCTAATTAATCCATCATTATAATAATCATCACTATTTAGAAAAACCACATATTCACCAGAGGCATGTCTTACCCCCTTATTCATTGCATCATAAATCCCTTGGTCAGACTCAGACACTATTATATCAATTTGATCTTGATATTTATTAACAATTTTCATTGTTTCATCTGTAGATAACCCATCCACAATTATATATTCTATTTCACTAGTTTTTTGATGCAATACGCTCTTAATTGCACTTTCAATATATTTCTCACCATTGTATACAACAGTGATTATACTTAACTTCTTACTCACTAAGACACTCCTTCTTTTCTAATTTGCTTATTAAATTGCCAAGGTAAAAATACAACTACTGTAAGTAAAAAAGACATAATTAAACCAATTAAAATACCATAAATACCCCAAAAATCTGCCAAATACCATTGCAATGTCAAGTTCACAAAAACCTGAACTGGGACAATAACAAATAATGGCTTCATATAACTCATAGTCTGTAGCAATAGTGCATATATGTCACACCAAACCCTAACAATAAAATATAGAATTAATAATAAAAATAAATCAAAATCAACATGATTTATACTTTTTAGATTTAACATTTCAAAAATGTTTTTTTGAAATAAATAAACAAAAAAACCTAATACTGCAATCGAAAAACCACCAAGCATCACTATAAATAAAATATTCGCCTTTAACCTTTTCCATTTTTTTTTAATTCTTAATTCCGTACAAACAGGCCACCAGGCCTGCAATACCGAACTATATACAAAATATATAACACTAAATATTTTCATTAAAACTGCATATAATATTATATCATTAGCATTAATTTTTTGAGATAAAACAATATAATCTGTTTGGAGAACAATCACACCCATAATTGAAAACAAAAAAAATGCTTTAGCCTTATATAGTAATATTTTTATAATTTTTAAGTTCTTACTTATGCTAAGATTTATACTACCAAATGTATACATCTTCCAAATCAATAAACATAGAGAAACTATTGCAGCAGGAGCAAAAAAAACTACAAAAACCTCTAATACACTGTGAATATTGTATATTTCATTTTTTGAAATATAATAGACGCCTAAAAGTCCAATAACCGAAGCTATTGCAGGGTAAATATTCGAAAGCCAACCACTTTGCTCTGCGTACCAAATTTTATATACAACTCCACCAAAAGTAGTCAAACAAAATATTATAGTTGCCACAAAAAAAGTCTTTTCTTTATTTGAAACAATTGAACTATCAAAAGCTTGCAAATATATATCAGATAGAATATCTGATGCAAAATACAAAAAAAAGGTTATTAAAATAAAAAAAGCTAATAAAATTATAAAGCAACTAAACACTAAATGACTGTATTTTTTATTTTTAGCTTTTTTTTCAGAAATGGATGCCAAAACAGCATTACCCAAACCAAAATCACTTAAGTTACTCCAAGCAATTAACCCACTTAAAAGAATAAATGCTGCATATTTATCTTGCCCCAATATCTCTATTAAGTATCGGACACTTAATATTTGAACAAATGCAGAAATACCTCTTGAAATCCACGAAGAAGCTGCAACTATTAAATACTTTGGGATAGCATTAAATATTTTCACAATCAATAACCATTATTTAACACCTGAAATATTAAAAATCAAAAATACACTTTATATTAGTAGCAATATATGTATTTACATCAACAAATTATATTTTCATTATTCCTCCCAAATCACTTCATCTTTGACAAATCTGCAAGGAGCGCCTAAATATAAAGAATTCTCATATACCATTTTCTTTGATAGTATTGACCCTGCTCCAATTATTGAATTCTTTGGGATGTATGAACCTTTCAAGATAACTGATCTACATCCTATCCATACATGATCTTCAACTATTATTGAACTGTTATGGTTTAAAATTTCACCTTTTAAATTTTTTATTAGATGAAAATCAGTATCCATCATCAGTATATCCCATGACATCAGACAATTATGACCAATTTTTATATTTTTTGTGCATACAATCGAACTTTCTGCTGTAATTTTAAAATTATTACCGAGTGTCAATATTGCCTCTTTCGCAACAGAAATTTTCGAACCATGTCCAATACTACATTTACCTTCAAATACTACTGTTCCTGAAACCTGCCAAATTGCTCTTGATCTTTTTTCATCAAAAATTCCAACGCCATAACTTCCAACAATGATACGTCCAATTTTTTTAATATCTTGTTTTATAAAGACTTTACCTTTAACTTCTTTTAAATAAACATTTCGTGAAATTAATACTGGGAGCTTTATTGCTTGAAAAAATGAAAAGTATTTAAAGTTAAAATACAATGTTTTCAATATTGAGTATTTTAAAATTTTTCCAATAATTTTCATACATTTAATTTCCAAATTAATGTTATTTCATAACTTTAAGTTATATTAAACTAATATACTATTCAATCTGAACTTTGTACAAAAAAACTATCAATCTGTGTATACATTTTTTTGTACAATTTAACAAAACAAAGATATAGGTTAATATTTATTTTTAGCTTACAATCTTCTATTAAGTTTGGATTGATTAGCTTCAATACGATATAAAATAAGGGTTTTGAATGTGAAGTATCCGTACACCTCTCTGTTTACAATTTTAGCGATTTCAATTTCATTTTCTGGTTGTGCGATCACTTCGGGGCTTCAGACGTATGATTTACCAGAACAAGGACAGTATAAAACGGATCAAGGTGCTGAACTATCAGTCGTACAATTGACCCAAATGATCATTCCAAGCTTGGATATTGTGAATCAAACTCAAGCAAAAAATATTGCTTCTTTGTTTCATCATCAACAGAGTACATATCGTTTAAGTTCAGGTGATGTGCTTTCAATTCAACTTTGGGCATACCCTGAAATTACTCCACCGATTCAAGATGCAACTAATATTAAAGCTGTAGGTTACCCTATTGATCCAAATGGTAATGTTCAATTACCTTTGGTTGGTTCAGTACGTATTGCGGGTAAAACTTTAGCTGAAACCAATCGTTTTTTACATCAGCAATTTGCTAAATATTTAAAACATCCCGATGTTGTTGTCCGTGTATTGTCTTATGAAGGTCGCCGTTATTTTGTCAACGGACAAGTTATGCGCAGTGGTCAATATACTTTAAATGATCAACCGATTAGTATCTATACTGCATTGGGTCAGGCGGGTGGTGTAGATACCAAAACTGGTGATACCACCAACATCCAACTGATCAGAAATGGACAGACTTATAGTCTCAATACCATTCAGCTCGAAAAACAAGGATTGTCTCTGCATCAATTATTAATCCAACCGAATGACACGATTTTTGTGAATACTAAACAAGATCAAAAACTCTATGTCATGGGTGAATCAAGTCGCAGTCAAGCCCTCACATTACGAGATCAAGGCATGACCCTGAGTGATGTACTTGGTGAAAGTGAAGGCATCAGTCCTTATTCTGCCAGTGCTGCACGTATTTATGTAATGCGTACTGACCTTAGCACCAAGCAGTCTACAATTTATCATCTGAATTTAAGCAGTTTAGGTAATTTGGCCTTAGCCAATCAATTTGCCATGAAAAAAAATGATATTGTTTATATTGATGCTACAGGTTTAACCCGTTGGCAACGTATTATGAATCAAGTGATTCCATTCTCAAGCGCTCTATACAGCTTTGATCAATTGGGTAAATAGAATGCAGATTCAAAACATCTTGGTGGTTTGTGTTGGAAATATTTGCCGTAGCCCAATGGCAGAGTTTTTTTTAAAGCAAAGCCATCCTGATCTACAAATAGAGTCGGCGGGGCTTTCTGCCATGGTCGGCCATTCTGCAGACGATAAAGCGATAGCCTGTATGGATGCTTTAAATATTGATATGCGCGCTCATATTGCGCGCCAAATAAATGCTGAATTGATCAAAAAAGCAGACCTTATCCTGGTAATGAGTAAAAATCAATCACAACATATTGAGCAGAAGTGGCCTTTTGCCAAAGGCAAGGTTTTCCGTTTAGGGCATTGGCAAGGTCAAAATGTGCCTGATCCATACCAACATGATCAAGCTTTTTTTGATGAAACATGTAAAAATATCCAAGCTTATGCCAATGACTGGCAATCACATCTATAAATTTTAATTAGTTGTTTACCTATGAACCAAAATTCAAAAACTAATGATGATACGATTGACTTAAAAGAGTTATTTTTCTCTTTAATCGCTCAATGGAAAGTGATTGTCCTCTGTGTCATTTTAACTTTAATCTGTGCCCTACTTTATTTACGGGTAACATCGCCTGTTTATTCTACTGATGCAATGGTTCAGGTAGAAGATGGTAAAAGTGCTGCATCTGCTGCTCTCATGGGTGAACTCAAAGATGTTGCTGGTGGCTTGGGACAAAAATCCCCAGCTGATGCTGAAATAGAAATCTTAAATTCTCGGCTTGTACTTGGTAAAGTGATTAAGAATTTGAATTTAAATATTCAAATTCAAGATAATGCAGATACTTTTTTACATAAATTAGTGTCCAAAGACAAAACCAAGCTCAGTTATAGTTCTAAAGCAGTTGATTTTCAAAAAAATCAATTTAGTTTTTCTATTTTAAAGTTAGATATCCCAGAATATTATTATGATAAAAAACTCACTTTACAATTTATAGATAAAAAGCAGTTTAGTTTAAGTTATCAAGATCAAGTCCTATTTAAAGGTGTACTCAACCAGCTCAACCAAACTCAAGACAATAAAGGATTATGGTCAGTTCAAATTAATAGCCTAAACCCTTTTCAGCAAGACTTTACCATCACTAAATTTGCTCTTCCTTCAGCTGTTAAACTGATACAAGAAAATTATTCAGTTGCTGAAAAAGGCAAAATGACAGGTGTGATTGGTATTAGCTATAGTGGAAATGACCAGCAACATATTACTCAAGTTCTCAATAATATTTTGAGTGTTTATCATGAACAGAATATTGAACGTAAAAGCTTAGAGTCTAAGCAAACCTTAAGCTTTCTGGATCAGCAACTACCAGAGTTGAAACAGCAACTTGAAGAATCTGAGATTAAATTTAATAAATTCCGCGAACAATACAACACTGTGGATGTCACTCAAGAATCAGAGTTGATGCTAAAGCAAAATGTTGAATTGGAGAAAATGCGGATAGAGTTAAAGCAAAAACAAGCTGAATATTCTGCGAAGTATACTCCTGATCATCCATTGATGACTGAAATTAATGCACAGCTTGCTGCGATTGATAAAAAATCAACTGAGCTTAACCAAGCCATTAAACGTTTACCTGAAACCCAACGCTTATATTTACAACTGTATCGCGATGTTAAAGTCAATACCGAACTTTACACCTCATTATTAAATAGTTACCAACAATTAAAAATTGTGAAAGCGGGTGAAATCGGTAATGTTCGTATCATTGATACTGCAGTAGAACCTGTTAAACCAATTAAACCAAGAAAATTGATTGTGTTAATTCTTTCCATTTTTGTTGGTGGCTTTATTGGAGTAATGATTGCATTACTACGTAATATGCTTTCATCGGGTATTAAAGATTCAAGTCGTATTGAAAATGAACTTGATCTCCCTGTGTATGCCACTGTACCCCGCTCTCCGATTCAAGAAAGCCGAGTACAATTGCTGAAAAAGAAAAAGTCGATTCCTATTCTTGCGGCTAAAAATAGTGAAGACATTGCCATTGAAAGCTTGCGTAGCATTCGAACTACGATTCACTTTGCTTTAAATAAAGCAAAAAATAATATTATTGCCATTTCAGGACCCGCTCCAGAAATTGGTAAATCATTTATTTCGACTAACCTCGCTGCGATTTTTGCACAGGGCAATAAGAAAGTCTTATTGATTGATGCCGATATACGCAGAGGCTATTTACATAAATATTTCAGTCATGACACTTCACCAGGTTTGACTGAGTACTTAGCAGGTCAAAACACTATTGAACAATGTATTGTTCATTCAAACACTGTAAACAATTTAGATTTTCTGCCACGTGGTAAAAATCATAGTCATGCTGCTGAAATGCTCAGTTCCAATCGTCTTAGCGAATTATTGGAACAGCTTTCTCAGCAATATGATCATATTATTATCGATACACCGCCTATCTTGGCGGTAACGGATGGCATCATTATTTCTCAATTTGCTGGTGTAAACCTTGTTGTTGCACGTTATGCCAAAACTCAGATGAAAGAACTTGAATTAACCATCAATCGCTTTGAACAAGCAGGAAGCAAAGTGAATGGTGTTATTCTCAATGATGTTCGAGCAACCGCTGGAGGTAATTATGGCTATAATTATGCTTATGCCTACACCGCTTCTAAAGATGATTGATATCTAATAAATATCAAAAAAAGCCAGATTGAATCTGGCTTTTTTGTGCCGAGTTTTTAAACAATATAACTGTATATTTTTAGTTGTCATCATCAGATAACTATATCGTTTACGATGAAGAAGTTATATGCTTGAGCAGATTATGCTAATGATCAAATTAGCCTCTTAAAAGATTAAAATTTGGAAATTTTTATGAGTAAAGCCTTACCCATCGCAATTGCTGTAATCTTAGGTGGTGCTGCACTTGTACCTGTTTATTATGCATCTCAACATCCTGCTGATGTAAACAGTCATTCAATGTCAAAAAATGCTAAACCTGTAGAAAAAATTAGTTATGCACTTGGTTATGAAGTTGCGAGCCAAACCCCACCGGAAGTCGATGTGAATACATTTATCAGTGGTATTCGTGATGGTCATGCTAAAAAACAACGTGCCTATACAGATGAAGAATTACAAGCTGCGTATGTTGACTTCCAAAAAGAAATGCAACAAAAGCAATTACAACAAAGCAAACAAACAGCTTCATCAAATGACTCATTCTTGGCTGAAAATGCGAAAAAAGAAGGTGTCAAAACAACAGCCTCAGGATTGCAATATAAAATCACCAAAGAAGGTACAGGTAAACAGCCTGCTGCTACTTCACAAGTCACAGTACATTACAAAGGTCAGTTGTTAGACGGCAAAGTATTTGACAGTTCGTATGATCGTGGTCAACCCGTTGAGTTCCCTTTAAATCAAGTGATTCCAGGTTGGACTGAAGGTTTACAACTGATGAAAGAAGGTGGAAAAGCAACCTTATATATCCCTGCAAAACTGGCTTATGGTGAACAAGGTGTTCCGGGCACAATTCCTCCAAACAGCACTTTAATTTTTGATGTTGAACTTGTTAAAGTGAAATAACATTTAAGAAAAGGAGAGATTTACTCTCCTTTTTTGGATTTAAATTATGAAAAAAACACTTTTTGTGCTTAGTCTTAGCATGCTGAGTACAGCAGCTTTCTCAGCACCGATTAACAATAAAAGCTCCCAACAAGATCAACTGGGTTATAGCTATGGTTATGTCATGGGCCGTACCAATGCTGACACCTTAAAACAAATTAATTTAAATGCCTTTATCCAAGGGATTAAAGAGGGTTCTACGGGTCAGAAAGCAAGTTTAACTGATGAAGAAATGGCAAAAGCACTTGCACAATATAAACAGCAAACTGAAGCAAAACAAATGCTAGAGTTTAAGCAAGCTGCAGATGTAAATGCCAAACAAGGTGAAGCTTTTCTTGTAGAAAATGCAAAGAAAGCTGGTGTGATTACTCGACCAAGTGGTTTGCAGTATAGTGTTTTACAACAAGGCACTGGAAAATCACCATCGGCAAAATCTAAAGTCTCTGTAAACTATGAAGGTCGTTTACTTGATGGCACTGTATTTGACAGTTCTTTTGCACGGAATGAAGCTGTTGAGTTTCAAGTTAGCCAAGTAATTCAAGGATGGACTGAAGGTTTGCAACTGATGAAAGAAGGCTCGAAATATCGTTTCTTTATTCCAGCAAAACTTGCCTACGGCGAGATTGGTGCGGGTGATGCGATTGGCCCAAACAGCACATTAATTTTTGATGTAGAACTATTAAAAGTTTTACCTTAGTCTCAATGCGAAATAGTTTTAAAAATAAAAAGCATCGCTCAATTGCGATGTTTTTTATACTCTAATAAAAAATCTTATCGCATTTCATAGACGTAAATTCATTCCTTGGTCAAACTTACAGTACTGTATCTTATATTCATAGTCAAACCAGCTAATTATTCACACAATTGATTTCTATCAAATTACTGATTATAAACTAAGCTTATGTTTTTATATAAACTTTTAGAAACTGTTGGTTATCAATTCATTTTTTTACTTTTGAATCATAGATGATTATCCTACCGTGGGGCGACATGGATGTCGCCGTTGGGCGGGGGTACAGGAAGTACCCCTCGCCTAACATGAGCAAAAACAAAGCACTGCTTTGTTTGCAGCGCAAGGTTTGGCATCCTCTACGAAAAGTGAGGCATCGCCTACACAAAGCTATTTAAACTTTCAATGTAAGGTGTGGCATTGCAAGATTTTTTATAATTAAATAATTTATTTTTCCATTTATTTGATTTAATTGAAAATATTAATTAAAAGAAATTATGTTCTTATGTCTGAGTTTTTTGACAGGTTAACTATAGAATTTAAATTCTATCCCACACACGATGGTGACATCCTTGTCACCATGCACTAGATACATCACTTATGTTTGAATGATGCTCAAAGTAAAAGCTATCTCATTTATATTCTGTTGTTTAGTCTTAATTTAGTGTTTTAAATGTCTTGGTCTAAAACCTGCTGCAAGCAGAGCAATACCATAAGCTACAATACCTACCACACACAACCCGACAACTTCAAGAATTCTAAGCCATTGCGAAGCCGTACCATCATACCAATTTAAAGCAAACCATAGCGCACCAATCATCACGATATTAGCTATGGCAAATTGAAGGAATAATTTTTTCCAGTGCGCACCAAAACGGAAAATATTTTTCTTATGTAAATAAAAATATAACATCCCAGCATTGACCAAAGCTGAACCTGAAGAAGCAATCGCTAAGGCCATATGCTCGGCTTGCCAATCAATCAATTTAAAAATACCAATAAAGATAATATTTAAAATCGCATTGGCTGCAACAGCCATTAAGCCGACACGTACAGGGGTTTTGGTGTCCTGAATGGCATAAAAGCCTGGTGCAAAAACTTTAATCAACATAAATGCCAGTACACCACCACTCATACATTGCAGTGCCATAGCGGTCATTTGCGTATCACGTGCATCAAAAGCACCATGCTGGAAAAGTGCTTGAATAATTGGCGTAGATAACATGAACAAAGCAATACTAGCTGGGACACCCACCAAGACAATCACACGAGCAGCCCAGTCCAACATTCTACGGAACTTGGCCTGATCTTGTTCTGCTTTACTCACGGAAAGAGACGGAAGAATCACCGTACCTATGGCAACACCAATCAATCCAAGTGGCAACTCGGTCATGCGTTCAGCACTATATAACCATGACACCGAGCCATCTTGCATGAATGATGCCCAGATTGTATTTAACAATAAGTTAATCTGAGTGACTGATACACCAAACAAAGCGGGTAACATCAGTTTTAGAATTCGATCTACACCTTCATGTTTAAAATCAACTTTAGGTGGAATCAGTAATTTTTTATTCCATAATTCAGGGATTTGAATGGCAAGTTGTAAAACCCCTGCTGCAACCACAGCCCAGCCTAAAGCCATGATCGGTTGAGCCATATGCGGGGCTAACCACCAAGCACCAGCAATCATTGCTACGTTGAGTAATACAGGCGAAAACGCTGGAGAAGCAAAAGACCCATAACTATTTAAAATACTGCTGGCAAATGCAGTCAATGACATAAACATCAGATAGGGAATCGTTAAACGAAACATATCTACAGCCAGATCAAATTTTGCAGGATCATTATGAAAACCCGGTGCATAGACATACAAGATCACAGGCGCAATAATCATACTGATCAAAGTTAACAGCGACATCACCATTAACAGGCAGCCAAACACACGACTAATGAGAATCTGTACTTCTGCATGCAGTTTTGTGGTTTTATATTCGGTGAGTACAGGAATAAAGGCTTGTGAAAAAGCCCCTTCTGCAAATAAACGCCTGAAAAAATTGGGAATACGAAAAGCAACCACAAAGGTGTCAAAATCCTTACCTGCCCCAAACACATTGAGCAAAACCATATCTCTGACTAAGCCCAAGA
>Ga0207655_1000909_pt1 | contig 30809 bp, 41 predicted proteins | sample KBSM44metaG_FD_184398 | JGI IMG/M metagenome (GOLD analysis project Ga0207655, IMG submission 184398) | Miscanthus rhizosphere microbial communities from Kellogg Biological Station, Michigan, USA - KBS M4-4 metaG (SPAdes) (version 2) | ecosystem: Host-associated > Plants > Roots > Rhizosphere >... | reverse complement strand
TCTTCAGATCCCTGAGTGGTGGCGTATAGAAGAGGTACCCAGCCTGCACCACTTTCAATATCCACTTGGGCACCATGTTGAAGCAACAACTCCACCATTTCTGCATAGCCATACAACGAAGCAAAGTGTAAAGGTGTAAATCCTTGGTCGTTCTGCACGTTTAGGTGTGCGCCATGTTGAATCAGCAACTTTGCAATGTTCAGACGGTTCTCATTTGTGGCAAAATGAATCGCTCTATATTTTGTCTCATGCTCCCAATTTACATCTGCTCCCTGCGACAGCAAGAGTTCAGTGGCAAAGACGCTACCCTTCATCACAGCATACATGAAAGGTGTACATCCCCGTAGCACCACATATGACATATTCACATCTGTCCATACATGCCCCTCGCATGCAAGTGCTATAGCCAGGTCATCACTGGCGTCTACAGCTTGTTTGAACCGGTCTACCCACATTGTACAACACTCCTTACATTTATATACTTTTATTCTAACATACGACTAAGGGGTATACAAGTTATGTATGTTGTTTCTCTCTTTGGATGTGCTCATTCAGCATATTAACAATTTCAAACGACTTTTGGGCCATTGCCAACTCCATCGGGGTTACTTCTTCATCTCCGGCAAAATGTGGATCTGCCTTGTTATCTAGGAGAACTTTCACCATTTCTGAATTGTCCTCTCGAACAGCCATATGTAGCATCGTACCTCCAAGTGTACTACGACAATTGATATCTGCCCCCGAGTCTAACAAACACTGAGCAACAGCACAATTGCGATGATAAACGGCATAACATAAGGGTGTATGGTTGTAACTGTCACACATATTTATGCTTGCCTCTGCGCGAAGAATTGCGGCAGTTAAGTCTAAGTCGCCCCGTAGAGCAGCCCAGTGTAGGGGAGTACGCCCATTAGCATCTCCAACATTGACATCTACATGTTTGGAAAGAAGGACCTCTACTGCTGTTTGTGAATTTTGGTGAATAGCATGCAGCAAGAGGGTAACTCCTTGAAGGGATAGATTCGGTCTACTGATATCTTCCATAGACTGTCCTTCTAAAGAAAGTAATATTTCAAGTGGATTATTTGAATCTATGGCTTTTCGGAATTTACTACCAAGATCTACAGTGTCACTACTCGATACTACATGAGTGAGTTTATATCCCATCACGAGTTCTCCTTTAGCAGTTTGTGTATTCCTTTATCGTCTGTTAGATCACTGGGTAATTCCCCTTTCTTGTTGACACTGTTTGCATCCGCACCCGCCTCCAGCAACACTTTCACAATTTCATAAGAGTCGATTTCACACGCTTCATGTAAGGGGGTGTGGAATATTGTAGAATCTTGTGCATTTACACTTGCTCCGGCCTCTAGGCATGTATTTATGACACTAATCTTTCCATACTTAACTGCTATATGTAGAGGTGTACGCCCGACACTATCCAATGTGTCTATTTCGGCACCATAGTCTATTAAAAATTGCAAGACTTCGAGGTCCTCTGTTGTCACTGCTTCATGTAAGGCAGTGGCTCCACTGTATTCTGTTGAGTCTGTAAGACTTGCCCCTGAAGTTACTAAAAGTTTTACCATGTCCAAAGACTCTGCTTCCACAGCCGCGTGAAGGGGCGTAGAAAATCTCGAACGGATCGCATGCGCTTTCGGTTCCATTGTCAGCATACACTGGGCAATCTCTAGTGCGCCTTCCTTGGCAACGAACTCCATCAGTGTCAAATCCACTTCCCCGACATTGTGCGAACGCCAATCTTTTATTGCTTCCAACTCCAGCATTGCGCCTAATACATCGTTCCGCACCACAGCCAACTTGAACTTTTTATGCTCAATCATCTTACCACCTCCTTTTGTAGTTTACAGAAATCATGCCATACTTGTCTTTGCTATTTGTGTCAGCTCCTAAACCGATTAATATTTCTACCATTTGTGTATTATTGTCTGTATGTGCAATCTGTAGAGGGGTCCGCCCCGTCCCGTCTTTTGTATTAATATCAATCCCATACTTGATCATCAACTTCACACCTTCTAGCCAGCCAGAATCCACTGCAAGAATTAGAGGGTGGGTCCCTACACTGGTCCGTACGTCTTTATCTTCTGCATGCTCCAGTAAACACTCGAGTGTGTTGGGATCTTTGATCAGTATAGCATAATGTAAACAGTACATCGTTCCGTTCCATCATCAGACATTTGATCTTTAGCCCCATGTATTAATAGATGGTTGCAGATAATATGTCGCACAGTAGGATCTTCTACTTGGCAAATAGCGAAAGATAGAGGAGTCATACTCATAAGATCACTATATGATGTATTCAGATCACCCATATTCTCGATGGCCAATATTGCACCTAGGGTGTCTTCTGTTTCTATGGCTTTCATGAATTGTTTAATAGACATTGGGCCTCCGTACCTTGATAGTGTTTATATTTAAGTAAATCACAGCATATAGGTGTGCGTCAAGGTCTTGCAACAAAAAAGGTGCCCCACCTGGGGCACCCTCATAATTATCTTTTTGGTGTGTAATCGTAGTCTATTTCTTGGTGGCTTACATTGTGACTCAACAATTTGTCGTGAATGCTGACGACATTGGATGGGGGAGACTGTTCATGTATTAAATCATTTAGTGTGTAAACAGATCGTGGTGCAGGAGTATCCATTTGAGGCTCTGGTGACTTGCTAAGTCTTCGAAGTACATCATCTCTAGCTTCTTCCAATTGTGTTTTTACATCCCTAATTTCACTCCGGAGTCTGCCCAACAACTGAAGTACCTTCATGTTATTGTTAATGCGTGCCTCTGCAGCCTTCATTTTGTCACTTAGAGACAGAGTCTGTTGTTCTAACTGTTTATCTGTTGCTTCTCTAGCCAGCATTTCGCTTGTTGTTTGGTTGAACTCTTTTCTGATGTATTCTACACCACGATGAGCTTCCTTTACTATGTGCATCATAGACTCATCGCGTTTTAGTCCTCGGGTTATATCTTCGATGTCGCGGGCAAGCTGTGTTAGTTCTGCATAGTCGTTATCGGCATTTCTTTTTTCTGCTGGGATATCAACAGATATGTCCCTCAATACACGGGTGTTGGCACGAAGACTGATTTGGGACTTTGCATACTTGCCCATGTTCTTTAATGCATTTAACATGTAACCACAGCTCCCTTCATATATTTGTTATAAAAATAACACACTTGCGGGCAATAACACAATCATTTCACTCTTGGCAAGCTTGTAATTATCCCTAACTAATCAAGAATATAGGGATGGTGCACGCAGTGTATCTAGACATACAGATACACATCCCGGGAATGTACCTCTTTTATTTCCTAGGAAATAGACAACATTTTTAGTGTCATATAAGTATGCTTTTAACCCATGGAAATATATACCCAGTATCTAGAAGGCACGAAACACGTGTTGATCATTGTTATCTTGACTGGGAAAGAGGACTTTGGTATAATAGGTTTATACGATATGTAAGGAGTGTTTCTTTATGCCATTTCAGGCTTTTGTGTCAGCTGTTGCAAATAGAGACCTATTGGCCAGTATATTGGCTGCAAAAAGATTAGATGATATAAACAAAGAATACACTTCTTTGGGAAGAGTGACTTTGTTGCAGTATGCGGTGTTTCATGAGATGCCTGAGCTTGTAGCAGCACTGATAGAAATGGGCGCAAGTCCGCATGTGTCGGACCATGAAGGTAGCACGATGTTGCACCATGCTGCGAGTCGGAATGATGTAGAGACGATTCGAATCTTGCTAGACTCAGGTTTAGATATAGATGCGAGGAACAACGGGGGATACACTGCTTTGGCTTGCACCACGACATCTGTATCTAATGATCGATGTGCGGCTTTTGATGCTCTATTGAATGCAGGAGCTGATCCTGAGATCTCAGATTTTCGGCAAGATAGGCCTTTACACCATGCTATGTCGTCACGGAATGACTATATGGCAAAAGCCTTAATAATATGTATGGACGCTACAGACGCTACAGGTGACACCCCACTCCACATAGCAGTCTCTCTTGGACATTTGTCCTTAGTTACTCTTCTTATACAGGCGGGGGCTAAACTAGAGATTAAAGATCGCTTTGGGCGCATACCACTAGATCTGGCCATACAAAAACAGCACAAATTCATAACAGCGGCACTTGTAAAGGCAAAAGCATCTAGTAAAGAGAAAAAGGACACCTAATAGGTGTCCTTTTGTTTTAGGCTGGGAGTTCTACATCGCTAAACTCCATTAGACCATAGGGCCCAGCTAAAGGGGCCAATGTTTCGTCAATGTTAGAATCGACCATGTTTATAAAGGTGCTGCTGAATTGTGCCCAAAGTTTATGAAGTTCCGTTAGTATTTTTCTTAAGTCAGACCTAAACATTATTGTTCTTATAGCAAGAAGGGACAACAGTGCTTCTGGGGTTTCTTTAGTTTCCCCTGCTTCAACTGTAGCCGAGTTAATTACATACGTCAAAATGTTGGCAACTGCTTCTTTCTGCTCCTCGAGGGTTTTATCCTCTTCATATGCCTGCTTCAACATACATTGTAGGACGTATTTGTGTTCCTCAAGAGACACCTCATGTTTTTCTCCCGCAAGAACGGACTTTACTTTTCCCATATCCATAGACATTTTACAACACTCCTTAGATTTTATATTTACAACCATTATACCATACATCAGACATAAATGCAATACTCCAATGTATCTTTTGAAAGATAAAAGGATCTCTATTTAGTCAACTTCTCCGCGAGCAACACCCTTTCATAAGCTGGATGATTTCGAGAACCCCATACCCACCCTGCATGCGGTGACTTTACTAAGATGATTCTATTCTTAGTTTGCCCCTGGGCAGATACATCTTTCATTACAATGCATTCCGCCTCAGTCGTAAAACCAAGAATGGGGCTAAGATCCATCAAGTATTCTCCTAATTCGTAACTTATATGTTGCTTAGTGTGACAAAAATGTGCAATCTTGGATATGAGACTATCCACAACACCTTGCACCTGTCTGGAGACATATGAGACCGGATCAATCTTAAAATCTCCGAGGAAGTACTCCAAAAGTAAGAAGTAGTTTTTTACACCCTCATATTTCTCTTTACTGGGGTTGTAGAGGAAATCGACGATTTGATTATCACCACCTAGAAGCCGTGTACCACCACTAAATGTTGGATGTTCAGTGTAACATGCCCTGCACTGGATAGTGAGTTCTTCAAGCCAAACCGTTATATCTTTTGACATACAATCAAGAACATTCGCATGGGCCTTAAAAGACATTTTACTTCCTCGGCCTGTAACAGTGAACGTTACGAGAAATGTAGCGATATATTCATTATCCTGCAGACCAATAGATGTGAATGATTCCACTTCGATATCTGTCTCTGGGTTAGCAATTTCCACTCTTAGATCATCATCTCTAAGGATTACACTGGTGTGTCCGCGTAGAGAAGCAAGGAAACGAAGTGTGGGATTGTTCTCTTCATACAGAAAAGATGCGTGGGATTCTCCCTCAACCGACTTATACCGAAGTAGGGAATATACAGATGATGCCTCATTTACATCTGTGGGTGTTGACTCAGTAATGAAATGCGTAATTGCTTGTTTCTGTTCAGTAGTTAATTGTGCCAGTCTTGATACAATACCGATCAAGTCCGAATCGCCCACAACTCCTAATGAACGTGATAAGTCTTCCATTGGTGTACTCATACTTAAACACTCCTTACACATATTTTATATAGCTAGTATAGCATACAGAAGACATTGCGGACAACCATTTAGCCCACAAATAGAGAATGGTTTACATATAGTCATTACCAAAACAGATGAGGAAGCCAATGGAGGCTTCCTTAGGGGTGTATCTTTTCTAAAAATTTCACTACCCGGATATTGTTATTTTCTCTTGCAAGAACTAGAGCAGTATCCCCATCAGTATTTTCGATGTCTATATTGGCTCCACTCTTTACTAAAAGTTTAACACCATCCATATATCCCCATCGAGAAGCCATATGAAGTGGGGATTCATTAAAGTCATCCACAGCATTAACATCGGCACCTTGCGATATCAACATTTTCATACACTCTAGAGATGCCTGGTCACACGCAGAATGGAGCGGTGTTCTTCCAGATCTATCTCTGGTATGAAGGTTGGCTTCACAGTCTAGTAAAATCTTTAGGCATCCTTTGTATCCTTCGTTACATGCATACTGCATAGGAGTCCATCCATGCTCATCTTTGGAGTTAACGTCAGCCCCTTGAGAAATTAAGATCCTAGCACATGCCTCGTAACCATTGATACATGAAAAGTGTAGTGATGTTTTTCCATGTTCGTTTTTTCTGTCGAGCTTCTCTACATTAACATCAGCGCCGTGTTCTACTAACATAGTAACAACATGGGGAAGTTCCCGATCTCTTGTAGTTGTATAGAGTAAAGTTTCAGAGATATCTGGCTTGCTAGCACCTTTGAGTAGGAGGGCAAGTCGCAAGATATCCTCATTGTCTACAGCTTTTTTCAACTTTTCTACAGACATCACAATACACTCCTTACACATTATTATATGACTTAATTATACCATAGACAGCCCCAAGTGCACAATGTGCAAAGGCATCACATACGTTCTTTTTATTTTAAGTTATGTAGTATACTTACAATCTCTGTGTGGTCGCCTTCCATCGCAAGATGCAGAGCTGTTTTCTGATCATTATTCTCCACATCGATGTTGGCAGAGTGTGTAACCAAGAGTTTGATACATTCTACAAATCCTCTTCCAGCAGCATAATGAAGGGCTGTCTCTCCATTATCATCCTTGGCATTGACATCAGCACCCTGTTTTAGCAAAAGTTGGATGCATTTCATATCTCTTTTAGTGCATGCAATATGTAGTGGGGTCCTCCCCTTATGATCTTGAGCGGCAGTACTGACATTGTTTTCCAGTAGAATATTTATACACTCTATAGAGCCCTCAGAGCATGCACAGTGTAAGGGCGTACACCCATCTTCGTCTCTATGATCCAGGACTGCACCACGATGTACTAAAGTTTTAGTACAGTTTACATTTCCCCATTTGGCAGAAAAATGTAGCGGTGTCTTTTTACTCTTGGTGAGAGTGTTGAGATCAGCGCCGCATTTGATCAGCACTTCTGCACATTCTGTGTGCCCCATATAGCATGCAATATGCAGCGGAGTCCATCCCATTTCATCCTTGGCATTGGTATTTGCACCATATGAGGTCAAAATCCTCACACATTTTGTGTGATCTTGATCAGTAGCAAAGTGGAGTGGTGTTCGCCCATATTGGTTGGCAATATCAGGATTGGCAGCATGGGATGCTAATATGTAAGTGCATTCTGCATGTCCTCTGCTACATGTGTGATGTAGAGGTGCCCATCCACCTCTATCTATGGCATTGATGTCTGCACCGTGGTCAACCAACATAGATACAATGTGTGGTAGCTCAGTGGACTGTTCACAAGCATATAAAAGGGCTTCGGAGATGGAAGATGGTTCGGCCTCCCTAAGCAAGAGAGCAAGTTGCAACATATCTTGGGAATCGATGGCCTTAATAAGTTCTTGGATACACATTGTAAATACACTCCTTGCATTTTTATAATACAAGCATACCATGTGGAAAGCACCACAAGCAACAAACTTATTCATGCACCCTAAGAGTTGATTACCTAATCACTCATATGCTGGTGTGTGCATTGCGTATATTGACATTTATACTAAGATATGGTATAATCCTTTTATAAATAAATGTGTATGAGGAGTGTGTGGGCATGTCAGTTACAAAGTTTAGGGAATGTGCTTTGAGTGATGATTTGTTAGGAAGCATAATTGCTGCTGAGAGTATTGCGGATAAAAATGAAGTGTTTGAGTGTCTAGGAAATTCCACAATACTGAATTATGCAGTTATGCAGGATATGCCGGGGCTTGTAGTGGCTCTAATAGAAATGGGAGCAGGAGTGGATGTAAAGGATAATTTAGGGAACACACCCTTGCTTATAGCTAGACGAAGAAATAATGTAGACCTTGTGAAGATTATTTTGAGTAAAGGGGCTAATGTCGATCTTCCTGGTGGGGAGCATGATAGTACTGCATTGTATTATTCCGTGTTGGATCGAAATAAAAAGATGAGAGATATTTTACTATCTGCTGGTGCCAATCCAAATGTATCTGGCAACAATTTGTATATACCTCTCCGTCTTTCTATTTTATATCAACTCGAGGAACAAGTGTCAACTCTGATTAAATATGGGGCAGATGTTAACATAAAGACTAAAGATGGTTCGACTCCATTACATTGGGCAGCACAAGTCCCTAGTCCTTCAATTGTAAAGACGCTTATTGAATCTGGGGCAGATGTCAATGGTATGGATGATTCCAGAGTCACACCTCTCATGTCGGCCCTTATTAGACTCATAGGTATAAGCCAACGTGATCCCGAGGTGCTGAAGATTCTTTTGGAATCTGGCGCCAATATCGATCATACGGATAATTCTGGTCGTACACCTTTAAGTATTGCTGATGATATAGGAGATGAAACAATTTTACTCCTTTTACGAAAATAAAAAGACATCCTAAGGTGTCTTTTTATTTTTGTTTCAGTATATCCATGCGGACGAAATCGTTCCGACATATCCCTTTACTCTCTTGCAAAAAATATTGCATAAATGTTATACTTAAATAATAAAAGTTATAAGGAGTGCTGAAGATTCTATGGGAAATGATGTTTCTTGTAGTGATACAGATCTAAGCCCTGTGTGGTTGTATGTTAGATGTCAGTACACATTTGACATACCACAAACCTTGCATGAGATACAAAGATTTGCTGATCTGGAAACAATTATCTTGCCAGATATTTGTGTAGAGGAGATACAAATATTGCATAATGTGTGGCGCCATCTTCACCTCACATGGTTTTGTGATGATAAAACTCTCTCTAAAGACCTAATAGAGCTGTTTGGATTAAGAGACTTTGCTACATTGGTATCCCAAATCAAGGGGCCGTATACACGACAATGCGACGAGTATTGTAGACTAATGGAAGAAAACTTTGGACCAAACACAAAATCGGACGTATTGTCAGTAAACGATGAGGGTAATAAGCCACATCACATATTGATAAGACACAGATTACTGGTAGATGCAAAGCATATTGCCAGGGAACTACTAGCCGACAGACTAACAAGGTGACAATCCGAATCCGCTATATAGGTTATGTATTTATATAAAAAAAGTATAAACCTAGGGAAAGTCATTGTTGACTCTCCTCTTTTTGTTATGCTACACTGCTTGCAAATATTAATACGGATCTAGGGGTGTATTTCAATGTCTAACAAAAAATTGAAGGAAGCCATACATAACCATGATGCATTGCAATTAGCATTGGTGCTAAAGGATGCTGGCAGGGATGAAATATCAGAAGCACTGCGGTATCTATGTAATAGACCTCTGGAACTCCCGCATATTCTACTTATGCTGATAGATCAGGGAGCTGATGTTTCATTCACCAAGGTTTCTAGTCTTACAGCATTGCATCGTGCTTGCACCAGAGGACATGCGGAGTATGTCAAAATCTTGATAGACCAAGGTGCCGATATCCATGCTATAGACTCAACAGGTTATACACCCTTACATAGCGCATGTCTGAAGGGCCATTTGGAGTGCATAGAAATCTTGTTGGGTCAAGGCGCTAATACCGATGTTCCTGATGCATCAAAAGACACGGCTCTACATATTGCTTGTTCTGAAGGGTATACTGAATGTGTTGAAGTCTTGGTTTCAAACCACGCCAGTATCAACTTAAGGAACATCAACGATTTTACACCACTACACTATGCCTGTGCTAAAGGTTATATTGGATGTGTCAAGAGCTTACTTGCACATGGTGCCGACATAGATGCCTTGGGAAACGATGACTTTACCCCTCTGCACCTTGCTAGTCGCGGAGGACACACAAAGTGTGTAGAATACCTGGTGGCCTGCGGTGCTAATATTGAGGCTAGGGATATTGATAACTGGACCCCTCTACATTATGCCGTTAAAGAAGGGCATTTGAAATGTGCCAAAGCGTTGCTAAATTCGGGGGCACATACTGATACGAAGAGCCACGGTGGTGAGACAGTCGTAGATATTGCCGTGAAAAAGATGCTGCAGTCGTATAGATGTTGATAGAAAGAGAGAACTAGCTCTCACTTCATACACTGTATCGATACTCCTTCTATCTCAACCGAGTCCTAGTGGCATAAATAAAAAGACACCCCCAAGAGGTGTCTTTTTATTTTGGGAACTCCGAATGGGCGAAATACATTTTAGTATCGAATTTCATGGGCTGGAAAATATCTACTCCAAATGACACTATATCCATTTGATGTGACAGGCCCCATTTTCCTACCCAACACGTTTTTCACTTTCCGTGCTTCAGGTTAACTCACCACCGAAAAATACCACCTTAGCCATTGTCCAAAGTCCCGATCCTGACCCTATCCAGAGTAATGCAAAAAATATGGTGTATCTGTTGACTTTAGTAGTTACTAAAGCTGTCGATGTAACTACAAACATGGCTAGAAGGCATAACCCCATGCCACCTAAGACTATCCACTCCATCATATTGCACCAGCCTCCCATACAACTGATATAGCTACACATTTCACAATGATTTACACCCATACTATCGTCCAAGAACCAAAAAAGACACCTTAAGGTGTCTTTTTGTTTTGTTATTCAGAGTCAAGATGTATCCAGTCTCCGCCGCCTTGGTAAGCCAGGCCCCCATCGGCAGCATACACAAGCCACTCTAGGCATCTTCCAAGAAACTCCTCTTTGTCTTCCACATGTTTATATGTGAGATAAGTAACTAAGTGTTCTTCCAAGCACTCTCGATTGTTTGACAGATAGTCATAACTCTCATCTGTAGGGTCTAAGACAACACTGTTGATATCAGTTAATTCATCTTTTGTTATCTTGACATCCTTCTTTACTTGAACATACATAGTGTAAACTGACTTTACTTCATCTTGTTCAGGATCCCACTGTTCTCCTTCATAAGCAAAAGCAAGGTATACCGGTTGCTCAAAATACTTTTCAATGAAGTCGATCACCCTAGAATCATGAAGACTATTGTTCCCTACTGCTTCGACACAAGTGCCCAACGGTGTTTCTCTTAGTTGTGCAACCGTATATGCGTACACGCCATATTCATTGGCTTCTTGTTCAGTATTACAATTAAGCGGATATTTCGACATTACACAACACTCCTTATAATAAAGTATACCTTATTATAACATAGGTGAAACCAGGAAGTCAATACGGCAGGAGGGCGTATCTTGTAAAATTCTTTCTGCATTCCGAGTTGTATATCATGTCTTAGTACACCATACGACATAAAAAAAAAGCCTTAAACGGCTTCTTCAGGTGTGTATTTAATCAAATAACTGAATAACTTCAGTATTCCCAGCTCTTGTTGCATGATCCAAAGCAGTCTCTCCATAGATGTTCTGAATGCTTACATCAGCACCCAGGTCAATTAGCGCCTTGGCACAGTCTACGTGCCCCCATTTACAAGCCCCATGTAATGCTGACTCGCCATTATTATCTTTGGCATTAATATCGGCACCTTTAGATATTAGAAGAGTCGCACTTTCTACTAACTCTTCATCACACGCCATATGGAGCGGCGTTCTTCCATGAAGGTCCTTGGGACTGGTGTTGGCATTTTGCTCTGATAAAGTGTTTATACAATTTATATGACCTTCAGCACAAGCATAATGCAGAGGCGTCCAATTATCTGGACCTTGGGCATTGATATTAGCTCCATGCGAAATCAAAACTTTAGCACATTCTGCATGCCCATTGTCACAAGCGTAGTGTAAAGCCGTTTTTCCGTGTTTACTTCCCATAAAAAGGTCTTCAGCGTGGGTATCAGCACCGTTTTCTGCCAATAAAGACACAATATGAGGAAGGTCTTTATCTCCTCTACATACATGGAGCAGAGCGGCAGATATATCAGATTTGCTGGCGCTCTGGAGTAAAAGAGCAAGTTGTAAAACATCCTGAGCATTTATACTTTGGATTAACATTAAAAACACTCCTTATATATACTATTTGTAATAACATCATACCACAAATATGCATGTATACACAAGCCTCGGTGTCTTGAGCAGGTGAACACCCCGTCCTGACTGGGCCGGCCATATACTGTGCTGTTAGATTTTGTAGGATATTGATAGTAGTATTTGCCCATGTACAGGCTTCTTACCCTTTTATGAGCCCACTTCTTGATGCTTTTCTAACAGTGCGGCAACTTCATTGTGTCTGTATTTTTTCGCAAGTTTGAGAGCTGCCCCATTGTCTGCATCTACATCAACACCATGTTCGATAAGTAACTGAGCACATGCTAAATGGCCCCACCTAACTGCGTGATGTAAAGGCGTCCATGCACCCATACTTTCCTTGTTGGTATGGGCACCATTGTCTAACAACACTCTAACAGAGTCCACACACCCTTTACTACATGCTGAGTTGATTGGGGTAGACCCGTGGTAATTTTCAAGGTTGACATTTGCATTTTTAGCTACCAACAATTCAACACATGCTGTGAATCCCTTATGACACGCATGGTGTAGGGGGGTAGATCCAGCTTCGCTCTGGGCATCAACGTCTGCCCCATATTCTATCAATAATTGAGCAGCTTCCACAGATCCACTCCACATACACACTAAATGCAATGGTGTGTTGTTGTCAAAGTCTCTGGCATTCAGATCGGCTCCGTGAGATAAGAACATAGACAGTATGTCCATCTGGATTATATTTTTGTCGCATACATGGAGTAAGGCCTGTGACACATTAACTTGGCTAACCTCACTTTTAAGCAAAAGAGCAACTTTTAGCACATCTCCAGCATATATGGCCTCTATAAACTTTTGCAAACACATTGGTTACACTCTCCTCACTTTGCCAAGTCTCTCTCACTAAAACCCCACGTCTACAAATTGTATGTCTCATCATATGGAACTCGCAGTTGCTCGTCTAAAGTGAAATACATTATACGTAGTCGGAGTTTACTCTCCTCTTGGTCTAAAACCAGAGAAATTCCCATCTGTTTGTCTTCGACACCCCATTCAGAAACATACATGAGACCGCCAGCTCGTATACTTTCCATATCGTCTTGAGTGTCATTTGTACCCAATTCTTCAGGATGTCTCGGTTTGCCATACAACTTTGACAGTTCTTCCTCCAAAGCATAATAGCGGGTCATCTTCTCTTTCTCTGTAAAGTGACCATTATCTCCTATGTAGTACACTCCTGCAATTGCTTGGTTTTTGTAGAATATGTACTCGAGCTTTGAAGGGATAGAGTATGCATTGGTGGAATATACCAATGTGTTGATCTCACTAGACAAAACTTCTGCATCTACCTGGTCCTCTGGTTCCAACATTTTCACTCTTTCTGGTGTCATACCCCAGTTAACACTTCGAAAGTCAGGCGACTGGGCTGGAACCGGCGATGTTAAAAGAATTGTACAAGACAGCATAATTAAAACTAAGATACTCTTCTTCATGGAGGGACTCCTATCACTTTTTCTTCAAGGGAAACATGACGTATTCCCACCTGCCAATGTATTTCTTACACATGAAAAAAAAAGGATCCACCATGTTGGCGGATCCTTTTTCAACACCACTTATCTTGAGAAGCCCTCTCCCCAAACATGTGCACTGCCATCGCTTTTAAACGCAATACAAGGAATGAGCTCGCAACTAGACTTGCCTGAGGGGCTTGTAGCTACTTTTTCAGGAGTATAAGGTTCTCGTATGTTGTTATGACCCAACCAGATTGCAATTGCTGGCATGAATGAAACCACAAAAGTCAAAAGATAAGTAGTGATCCCTTTTCCTCTCAATCAGCTCAACCCCCTACTCCTTAAAGGCCATCTGAATACATCAACTTATCAATATCGAGGTTGTTTTTACGGTCAGAATACATAATACGAAGTCGTGGTTGACTCTCGTAACGATCAAGATACATAATAACTTCTGTCTTTCCATTATCCACTACCCACCGAGATTTAAACCCGATGTTCCCCAAAGACAGATCTAAAGCGTTGTCATTTGTGAGTCCAGAAGAACCTTCCAGCTCGAAAAGATCCTTCGAATTCGTTGGCTTGCCGTATTTTTCCGTCAGCACATCTTTGAGAACGTAATATGAATTCAGTTTATCCTGCGAGGTGGAAAAGCCCAATGTGTCTACAAAATACACTGTCCGTACTAACTTGTTATTGTAGAACAAGTAAGTCAGCTCAGATGACATTGTAGCCACCATCGTTGAATATGTAATATATGAAAATTTTTTGACAGTGTTTGTTTCGATGATTTTGTCTTTTTCCAGTTTTTTCACCTGTTTAGTGCTCATACCCCATTTTACATTTCGGAAATCTGAGGATGCTGCTGATGCGGAAAGAGGTAAAATCGTTAAAGCTAAAAGCATAAAAGACATCAGAACCAAAGAAAACTTCTTCATATGTCAACTCCTATCACAATTTTCCCCATTATAACACTCTATTGTCTTTTCTGACAAGTTACTTATAGCAACCCTAGGCCCCATCTTGCACTATCATATGCGTACATGGTATAATAGTAATATACTTTATGAAGGAGTGTTGTTTTGTGTCTAAAAAGTGTCTTATATTTGTTGCAGGTGCACTTACCAGTTGTGCAGTCTTCTACGTTTCATCCTTCTTTGAACAGCCAGATAAGATCGCGTCGGATCATACATCACAACAGATATCCACATCATCTGAAACAGGCGTTACAGGTGTGGTTACGGATTTGGAGCGGTATATAGATCCGTATGGTCAGTTGCAGCACACCGTGTCAATTAATAATGTAGTATTTCCTATTACAGAACTTCAGTATCCTGATTTTAGAGTCGGCGAAACTGTCACAGTCTACAAAGGTTTATTTTTTGGTCATAGATGAAACGGAGGGACACCCATCTCCTCCCTCAAGTAATCAGATCTTATGGCAGACTATTTACCCTCTTTCCATACTTTCCGGCGTATAGAGTATAACTTTGTTTCCTGAGACCAAACATTCTAAGACAACGGAGGCGCCTCTAGAGATATCCTTCAATGTGACTACATATCAACATTTTTCAAGATACTCTCACTGGGGGCATTGCGACCCTCGTCTGCCCATGTTATAATAGAACCAAATAGTGTAAGGAGTGTTGAGCATGGATGCTATGTTTATAGAAAGGTTCAAAGAATGTGTGGACAATGGTGATACCCTAGGTGCTACACTGGCTGCTGGGGAACTGGCAATCAATGCCATATATGACGCTTTGGATGGTTTGACTCCTCTCACATATGTGGCAGATACTAACAATATCAGCCTAGCTATAGCATTGATAGAGCTAGGAGCAGATGTAAATTTGCAGGATGCTACAGAGGAAGTGCCACTACAATATGCTTGCAAGTGGGGACAGTTGGAGATGGCTGAAGCTCTATTAAACGCTGGAGCAGATATCAGTGTCAGGGGCCATGACGGAATGACCTTACTACATGATGCTTCCTCTGTAGAGTGGATCAAACTCCTTGCTAGATTTGGGGTAAATGTAAATGCTAAGGATAGGGATGGCTATACTGCCTTGCATGTTTTTACAGAAACCGGAGATTTAGATTGCATACAGGCTTTGATTGAAGCAGGAGCCATGCTAGATGCTGTTAGTCGTGATGGATCTGCACCTCTGCATATCGCTTGTGAAAATGCAAATATGGAAGTAACTAAATTGTTGCTTCACTCAGGTGCAAGCATCAATCTACCAAAGTCTAAGCAAAAACTAACACCTCTCCATTTAGCTACAATAGAACTGACTAGTGCCTTGGTAAAAACCTTGATAGAGTCTGGTGCAGAGATAGAGGCCAAGGATAAAGACGGGCGAACACCTTTGCACCTCATCTGCATGAACTTTGACCCAGGGGTCTTTGATGTACTGGTTAAAGCAGGTGCCAACATAAATGCGCAACACAAAAATGGATGGACACCTTTACATTTTGCCTCAACAAATAAACAGTCTCAAGCAATAGAAAAATTGTTAGAAATTGGCGCTGATCCTTCCATAAAGGATCATAAAGGACAGACACCAGTAGTGTCAGTTGTTCAAGAGCCAGAGGAAGATTTCGACGAGTGGCTTTTTAAGAATTTGTGATATCCACCATTTTTTGATCGCTCAAACACTATATGTCCCAATTGACTACAACCGCCTCACCATGCTCTGATATACATCAGAGCTATGTAGGGGGCGTGTTGAATGTCAATATGGGTGTACATGGATTGTATAGAATCCGGAGATTTGTTAGGGGCCGCTCTTTTTCTTGAAGGCATAAGTGATTTAGATGCTCCACTTAAAGAGTTAGATGGTGACACTTTGCTGATGTACACTTTAGTAAGTGCACCTACATCACAGTTTATACATATATTGCTAAACAAGGGTGCTTCCATAAATCAAACTTACAATGAAAATGATACACTGTTACATGTGGCTGTAATGTGGGATTTCCCAGATGTAGTAGAGAGTCTCGTCAGTATGGGCATGTCTTTGTCTGCTGTGAATGATAGTAAGGAAACTGCCCTACACAGGGCAGTGGGAGTTAGAGATAGAAAGATGGTTGAAGTGTTGGTAAACGCTGGTGCAAACGTAAATGTGTGCGATAACAAAGGTTGGACTCCTCTACATATAGCTGCTCTGTGGGGGGACACAGACATTGCAGAAGTGTTGGTCAGTGCGGGGGCACACAAGGACGTGAAAAATTCCAATGGCGACCTTCCCCTCGATGTAGCCAAACTTGAGCGGAGTCACGGTATTGTAGAGTTACTGCTCCAAGCTACTTCTTGAACCCTATGTATGAAAGGTGTGATTCTATGTCTTTAAAAAAGTTTAAGGAATGTGTAGACAGTGGGGATGTACTCGGAACTATTCTTTCACTCCCGCATTTACCAGATTTAAATATGCGATATTATGATTTATTTGTGGATACGCCCCTAAATTATGCTCTAGAGAAAAATATGCCTGTAATGGTGATCAGTGAACTGATAAAGATCGGGGCCAGTTTGCATAAGATACATAATGAACATCTCCCCCCACTACATGTGGCTTCGGGAAAAGAGGACATCGAGGTCATTAAACTATTGCTTGATTCAGGTGCCGACATAGATGAAACAGATGAGAGAGGGTGGACGCCTCTACATTACGCTGCGATGTTTGGAAATAGTAGTGCCGCCTTATTGCTGGTCAGTGTCCGTGAAGGCTTGCTTGGCTCACTTACTAAAGACGGAATGTACGCTTCAGATATTGCAGGTATGTTCAGCCATATAGAAATGAGAGATATGTTAAAGAAACTTGAATACGACTACAACAACACTACCCAGTTAAATGAAACATAAAAAGAGGCTAATCCTACATGTGGTTAGCCTCTTTTTATACTTTCTTGAGAAGTGGAGACTTCTACCCATTTCTGACCATCTGAGATATTGTTCTTTTTTCTATAAAAAATGACGCATTTGACATTACACTGATCCTCCAGGTGTCTGACTTAATTTGGACCCGGATATAAAATACTACCCCATGTTTGCGATGGGATCAATGTCGTCAAAGTATCAAAAATAATGATCAAAATTCTATGTGTTCTCACGCCCCAACTAATACACGAATATCAACGAACAATTGACACTATGAGTTCCCGAATATCGGAAGTGCCTCTAGAAATACAATGATGGGATGCGAAAACATACTGATGTGTTTATGCATGATGTGTAGTATTGTGGCTTCCTAATAAATGTGTTATACTAGAGTCAAATAGGTGTAAGGAGTGTTGTTTGTGGATACTACAAATGTAGATAAATTCAAAGCGTGTGTGGATGGAGAGGATACGTTGGGCGCGATTCTGGCTGTAAGCAAAATGGAGGTCAATTCAGTATACAATGAGCTAGGAGGGGGAACACCTCTTACTTATACTGCTAACACTGATAATATCTCTTTGCTTATGGCTCTGATAGATATGGGTGCAGATGTAAACATGAGAGATATGGAGAATGACGCACCTCTACATTGTACAGATACTCTAGAAATAGCAGAACTTCTTGTGGAAGCGGGTGCGGATGTGAAGGCCAGAAATGGCGGAAATATCACGTTATTGCATGGTATTCACTCCGCAGAAATGGCGAAACTTTTTATTCAGGCTGGGGCTGACCCGAATGCAGAAGATGAGGATAGATGCACCCCTCTACACCGAGCTGTATCTGTTGGGAATGTTCTTACAGCACAAGTCCTTCTGGAAGCAGGTGCCCTGTTAGATGTCGTAAACAACGATGGGTACACACCGTTACACTTGGCTTATGAAAACGGCCATCCCCTAAGTTCACTGGTGAACCTCGGTACAAGAATCAGTGTATGAAATATATCTGGATAGACACTGTTTCACCTCGTTTTCCTAAATCGCTACATAGATAAGAGGAGCCTCAGGGCTCCTCTTCTTTGTTTTTTCGTTCAAGGCGGATATTACTTTTAAGGTGTAGGGAATTCCCTCCAGTTTCTACCATCTAGGTCATTGTTCTTTCGGTCCGGCCCACGTCCGCCTACTTGTTTATAAAAGAAGGCTGTATTTGAAGCTGTGCACTGATCTCTCAGGTGTCTCACCCAGCTAAGATCCAGCATTCTGTACTTTTTCCCAGTTTCTCCCCCACTAATAACCCAGTGTATCTGATCAGGGCCGGTTAGGTACTTTGACAAGTCTACATAACCTAGTTGTGGTTCTACAGACACAAATCGTATTGCGACCGGTAGTTGTTGTAACACTGGCACTCTTTCATCCGCCCTCTGCTGATTTTCTCCTGTCACGCCTACCCACACGTTTGGAATAGCAGGCTCATTTATCAACCCAGAATATTTATAATATTCAAGCATTCGTGCAGGACGCTTTGTAAGTACCTGATAAGTGTGTTGAGGTGTCTCCCTCATCACCTGGTAGACCTGGTATACAAAATCAAAGGGTACCTCATTATGAAACAGATCCGCCATAGCATTTACAAATATTGTTTTTCCCTTTTTCCACTTACGAGGAATATTTAGAGTATCAGGGTGTATGCGAACATCGAAACCATCTCTATACTTTTCTACTCCTCTTCTCTGGAAGTCTTCAGCCATTTCTTTGGCGTAACAGTTCTTACACCCCTCAGAAATAGGTGTGCAACCTGTAACAGGATTCCATGTTGCATCTGTCCACTCTATACCAGATTTTGCTCCCATAAGCCGCCTCCTTAACCATCTATACCTTTATTATATCATACAGTGTAGTATACATACAATAAAAGAAAGACTTTTTGAAACATAAAAGAAATACGTAAGAAAAGAGTGTTGTCATAATGAGGAACAAGAGCGTTGTGGCAAAACGATGCAGCAATGTATGGTTGGATATGCAGTTGCACTCTTTGAATAAATGTTCTCACTGGTTGGCGTGGAGATATAGTCTGCGTCTGTCCACCAAGTCTAGTGTGGCGGACGGAAAGGTTATTGTCAATGAGCAACATGAGTTTTAAAATCCCGGAAGGGCTTCTAGAACACACAGTGTGACATATTCAAATGTGCTTCCCACATAAAGTGAAGGTGTATATAATCCACCATAAGTGAGCACAGGACAGTGATACCTATACATCGCCGCATCCCCTCTAGTATGTGTACAAATGTGTACAGTATGTGTACACACACCTAAGTTCTTTTGTCGGACGTATTGAAGTGTCACAAAAGTTATATCAGATGTATACAATTGTTGTACACATATTTCTTCCTTTCCCACAAAGACAAATCGTATACTCACACGCCAAGTATGTGTACAATAATTGTACACATATCTCTGGTCTTTTTGGTTCTAATTTTAAATATATATTAAAAAATATTAAAAAATAAAAATAAAAATAAAATATACCCCACGCGTGAGAATATATTCTTTTTTTGGAGGGGGATACCTTTTATGGAATATTTCCCGTGTACACACCCCCCATCAGCCTATTTCTACTCTTTTCGTAGTTATGCTTGGAATGTGTACAGGGTGTGTACACATTTGTACACACCCTGTGTGCATTTTGGATTGCATATATGACATCAATTCTTTCTCGTAAAGGTGTATACACATGTGCGTGGTGTGTACACATTGGTGTACACACTTGTGTGCACCCCTGCAATAGTTGACAAATTGTAAAAGTCATGGTATGATGGGGATGTTCAGATACAGTATATACGATCCTAGCATGAGGAGGTAAATGTAGTGGCTAAGAAACGATTAGAGGATATGACGACAGAAGAGTTGGCTCAGAAATATATAGATTATATAAAGAAGACAAACGAAGCTGGAAAGAAAAAAAGAGAAGACCCAACAGTAAGACAACTAAGATCCATTAGTCAAATGATATATCAAGCAAGGAAGAAGGGAAATATGGAGAGGGTAAAATTGTTGGAGGAAAGATGGGCGACAATCAAGGAACAACAATACCAATCCACACAGACATAAAAAGATCCCGCACGTTGAAATGAACGGGACCCAAGAGATGTAGCGGTATACAATTAACCTTCGCAGTTTTATTGTATCACATGTATACATCCTCCGTCAAGCACAGAACTGCTATGAGAACAGGAGGAATAATGAGGATGGTCTCAGAATATACAGAAAATATAAAAAAGATTGTTGACACCATGGGTATGATAGCCCTTGTGGATGATAGAATGCTAAAATTCGCCTTGAACGGATTTCAATATGATGAGGTATCTCTACTCAATGACCTAGTTGCTGAAATCAAGACAAATGTGATTCCTGCCAGCATCTCCAGTACTTTGACACCTGACGAATTCAAAATCGTCAAGGATTTAGAAAAAAATATAGCTGGAATCAAAATGGCATATGTTCGAGGGGACAGGATCACGAGTCTGCATAATGAGGCATTAAGATCCTATGTCATGAGCAACAATGAACATCTAAAGTCTTTATTGCAATCGGCAAATTCATCTCATATAAATCGAGATGTGCAAGTATTCATAGATAATGGAAGGTATGCAATAGAGAAAACCACAGGGAAAAAAACAAATATAATTTATGTGACAGACTTTACTCTGGAACCCAAAAGTATAATTACTATTGACAATAGAGACATAGAAGCCCAGTTGTACAACTTCGAAGCTGTATCTGCCATCAACAAAAGACGTAGTCAGGTATACCTGACAGCGGCTGATTTCAATACAGCTGGTGAGTTCACAAAAGCCATTCAACGCACTGCCAAGTCTATCAGTCCTGGCGTCCAAGATCTTCAATCCCATATGCGTGGCATGATGTATGAATTGAAAGAAAATGTGTGGCGTGGCATGGGGAATATAGACCAGATCGGGACCACAGTACTAGGGTATGAAAGATTTGTGGATGACGGAGAGAAATATGTTTGCACAGTAAACGGTGACGTCTATAATAGTAAAGGTGAAGTCATCAGCGATGTTGTTTTCGTAGATCCGGCCGTCAGGATACCTGGTGATACATTTTCTTTGGCCAAGACTTATGGGAACATGGAATATGACGAGACCAAGTGGATAGAAACGGCAAAATTCCTGCTAGGAAAAGTGATGAAAGCAAACAAAAAGGACGTAATGGCTAATGTCTTCGGATGGTTTATCGCAAATATTCAAGAGTATAATATACGTAAAGAGATATCAGAGTTTCCACTACTACACATTGCTGGTCCCAAATCTTCAGGAAAGACGTTAACGATTAGGGCACTCAAACAATATTTTGGGCATGTAAGAGATGACATTGATAATTTTCCTACACCCCCCATTTTCACCCAAAATTTAACAGTGTCTTACACAATACCAAGTATAGTAGATGAGTATGGAGGATCGGACCGAAATGAAGGATGGTCTGACTTTGTATATAATGAGGTCCACAAAATACTTAAATCAGTATATGCAAAAGGTGTGGTGGAAAAAGGCGGCAAGGGTGATGGGGGACAGGGTAGGTTCCAGTATAAAATGAGGAACTCCTCGTGTACGATGGGACAAACTTCAATTCGCGATAAGTCTATAGCTGACAGAGCTATACAAGTGAACATAGATGGGTCTATTAAGGATACAGAAGAGGGCGATGTTGCATATAATACCTGTAAGGAGTTAATTGATCGGAAAGACAAGAACTTTATAACGGGGTTAATGATATGGTGCATGAACATCCCTGATGAGGAAATAAAAGATCTTGTGCGAGGATATGTGAAGTATAATCTTCAAACTGTGCGAAGAGAACATCTTAAGTATGATAACCGACAACAACAGAACACAGCCGCAATCCAAACTGGCCTTCATCTTGCCTTGAGACTTGCGACAGAGATGGGTGTGGACATTGGCTTCGATGAACAATATATTAAAGATACGGTAGTTCGAAATGCAAATATGCATGAAAACTTATTCTCCCAAACAACAGACGATGCACTAGTAGCTTTTTTGAGAGATGTGGCTTTGCATTTGAAGACCGTGGGAACTTCTACTGTGTACGGTTTAGGAAAGATAGCTTTTTGTGAAGAGGGAAAAGGCCCCGATGTTCCTGGAGTCTATGGACGATCTAAAAGAAATGATGCTTGCATATTTGACTCGAAATGTTTGTTGATGAATGTGAGGAATCTAATAGGCATTATAAATAAAGATTTGCAGAAACATGGGAAGAATGCGCATGACTTTGCTGCCATACAGGGCTATCTTAGCTCAGAGTTTCATAAGGCCAAGGCGAGAAAGGGAAAAGGATTAGTATTAGCCCCTGAGAGTTACAGATACGCTAAAAGGATAGATGGTACTATGATGCAGGGGTGGTACACTGTGTTTAGGCTAAACGACTTATTAGAAATAGACGATGCTTTTGGCAATAATCAGTTCTGGAGTGTGGGTACAGAAGTGAGAATACCATCTGATGTATGAGAAACAAGGGGATGACCATTGGTCATCCCCCTTTCCATGTTACTTGAGAACTTCAATCACGGATTTATACATCCGCTGTTTAGCTAGATCGATAGGTGTGTAGCCCTTATCTGTCTGAGCTGTCAGATCCGCACCAACCTCACGGAGAAACTTACATACCTCTGGGAGGTCTTTCACAGCTGCATGATGTAAGGGTGTGAAGCCCTCATCACTCTTGCCATTCACATCTATCCCATACTCGATAAGATACTCACAGGTGCGAATATTGCCGTCTCTTGCTGCCGCATGTAGTACTTTACTCGACACCGCATCTATGTCCGCCCCAGCACTAATCAACATCTCCCACATCTCTGGGTTGTCAACACCAGCTGCATACACAATAGGTGTGTTTCCATAGTAGTCAACCTCGTTGACATCGACACCCGCTTCAAGTAGCCTTTGACAAAACTCCATATCACCCTTTGAAATGGCTATAGGTAGGAGAGGCGCCTTAGGATGGCCTAGTTGAGTGATAGAAGCACCTGCTTCTACCAGTGTAGTGTATGCGTCAAGGTCTTGGTGACATACTGCATAATGCAAGGGGCTCCACCCCATACCATTCCATACATTAGGATTAAGACCCAAATCTAGCAGAGGCCCCAATATTTCGCTAAAATCAAACTGCGCCGCATACAATATGGGAGTATCTCCATCTAGTATCTCATACGTCTTGTTTGGATCTTTGAGACCTTTAATAGCTGAGACTGCACCTTGCACGTTCTTGTTATAAACTGCTTCTTTGAACTTTTCGATAGACATTAGTCAACACTCCTTAGTTATAAGTATACCCTAATTTTAACATATACAGTGTACTCGGTACAACTCTTGCAGTTTTTCTCAAGACATGATATAATAGTAAATATGATAGTGTAAGGAGTGTGTGTCAATGCGTTTTAACGATTTAGTAGAAGCTATAGACACAGAAGATGTGCTGCGACTGGCACTTCTTGTCAAATCTGCCGACCAAGTTCATTTGTCTCAGGCCTTGCTATATGCTTGTGATAGTGATAAAAATCCAGACCCAGCACATATTGTGACCATATTGCTGGATCATGGCGCAAATATTAGGATAGCTGATGGTGGGCCATATCCTTTATTACACCTTGTATGCAATCAGGGGTATACGCAATGTGCCGAGGTACTTATGAAACGTGGCGCGGATGTTAATACTGTAGGGTACAATGACTGGACAGCTCTTCACGTTGCTTGCGATGCGGGGCAGTCAGAATGCACCAACTTACTTACAAGGCATGGCGCTAATGTTCAAGCTAGGGATAAGGATAACAAAACACCTTTGCATTCTGCCTCTGTCCGAGGGGATCTCGGGTCCTCTAAGATCCTCATTGGTTATGGCACTGATATTAATGCTGTAGACAACTTGGGTAGAACACCCCTTCACTATGTATCTATTGGAGGGCATACAACGTGTGCTAGTCTTTTGCTAAATACAAATGCTGATACTAGTGTAAAGGACCGCTATGGGGATACAGCTTTAGATCTCGCACGGAAGCACAAAAGGACTGAAGTGATCAGATTGCTTTGGCAATAAAAAAGACCACCATATGGTGGTCTTTTTTATTATACTTTAGTTAGTGTAGCAAACAGTGTCTCATTGTGCTCAGTAAAATAATGAAGTCGATAGTTGCCTGGAGATACACGAATGACAATATCACATTCTTCTTCAGCTGTCTTCGCTACTTCTCTGCCTCTTTCTTCTCCCCACTTACTTATGGCCATTTGTTTATAAGTGTCTCGGTCACACAATGTAACCCACCACAAGTCTGTAGAGACAGACCCTAGATGCTTGCCGTTTTTGACAAGAGGAATGTCATTATCTTCTTCGTCTATTGTGTCCCTACCAAAATAGAGTACACCGTCTTTTTTGTATGCCTCGGGGCTACTATTACCTACGAAAAAATGCCCCACACCTGCATCAGCATACCTTCTTGTACGTATTGCCACACCCTGCCGGGAATTGATATCCTCATCTCCGTCTAGGTGTTCAAACAATGTGGTTGCTTCTTCCAGCCAATCGTCTACAAGTAATACACCTGAAGGAACAGAGATATCAACTATCACATTTTCTTTGAAACACTTTGGTTCACTTGGGATGAGCTGATTCTCATGTATGGTGTAGTCTACATATGCTCCGCAATCAAAGCAATAAACATCATTCGCAACTGGCCTATCTTCTCCTGCCGAGATTCCACGAGCAGAATACGCTATTCGTTGAAGAAAGTTTTCTGGGTCTGTCCCCAGATGGTATGACAGATTCGAACGATGATCTCCCACAAAAGTAAGCTCATTTTGTTCTACAAGTTTCTTGATAGTTTCATACATTGGTGCAACACTCCTTATATGTTATATAAGTATATTATAACATGTAATAAAAACATACGGCAAGATTTTATAATCTTGTCCGTAATACAAAACGCATGATATAATTGAAGTACTTAGAGACTAAGGAGTGTCGATATAGTGTATATTGATAATATGATTAAAGCCTTGGATAATGGAGATGTCTTACAAATTATGTTACTACTGGAAAAGGCCCACCTTGCAGAGATATCCGAAGCATTATTATTACTATGTGGAAGCCATACAGAACTTCCTGATGTTTTATCTGTATTGCTGGAACGAGGTGCGGATGTAAATTACCACAACCGCCATGGTTGGGCACCTCTCCATATGGCATGCAGTAGTGGAAACTTGTATTATGTATCTACTCTGCTAGAGCACGGTGCTAATGTGGATGTGGGAAACAAGTGTAGTAAGACGCCTCTACACCATGCCTGTGAGACCGGCTTAATAGATTATACTAAGGTACTGTTGTCGTGGGGTGCAAATGTGAACGTAAGAGATATTAATGGAACCACACCTTTACATCTTGCGTCTCAGTGGGGTTATGCGGAGCCAGCACAAATGTTGGTTGCAAAAGGTGCAAATGTAAACATTCAAAATGACAAGGGATGGACACCCCTACATTATGCTACGAGCAACAGGAACTCAAAAGTATTTGAGCTATTACTTGATTATGGTGCTGATACATCCATTAAAAATGGAGAAGATGAAACAGTGTTGGATCGTGCAAGACGACTTGGGTTTAATAGTGATAAAATACTCCAAATACTCGAAAGAGCCTAGATGTTTACCTTTTTTCCTGACATATTGTATGTTTGCAGATATGTATGATATAATTTAGACACAAAGATTAATTGTAAGGAGTGTGTGTCAAGTGTCTGCAGAAAAATTGGAAGACGCTATAAAGAAGGGCGATGGCTTGCAGGTAGCAATATTGATGGCGAGTGCGACTCAGCTGGAAATATCTAGGGCATTGCTTTTAGCATGTTCAGGGCAGAAAGAGTATACACATATTGTGTCCCTACTAATAGTACATGGCGCAGATATTGAATGTGTAACATATTCTGGTTGGACACCTTTACACCGAGCTTCTATACAGGGGCATGCTGGATATGTGAGTCTGCTAATAGGTCGAGGTGCCAATGTTAACACAAAAGGTATGGAAGACTGGACTGCCCTACACTGGGCCTGTTACAATGGGAGAATGGAGTGTGTTAAATTATTAGTGGCTTCCGGTGCCGATATTCATTTTAAGACTAGCACGAACGAAACTCCACTGGATATCGCAAGAGATAATGAGCACAATGAGGTGGTCAAATATTTGGAGGCCTTACCCGAATGTAGGTAAATTATTTATTTGCCAGATCAAATGTAAGGAGTGTTGTAATTATGTATATAGAAGAACTAGATAAGGCCCTAGATGTAGGGGATATATTGCAAATTACCATATTATGCGAAAATGCTAGTGTTTCTGATTTATCAAAAGCTCTACTGCACATTTGTGCAAAACCAATAGGAGTGCCAAGTGTGGTGTCCATTCTCCTTGACCGGGGAGCCGATGTTCATATCAGAGACCATGAAAGCTTTACACCTCTCCACATGATATTTGGAAATAGAGATATCAGTAGTCACATGGAATGTATCAGACTCTTGGCAGAATATGGTATCGACATTAACAGTGCGAATATGTATGGCGAAACTCCATTACATCTAGCTTGTGAAAAGAGGTATACTGAGGGTACCAAATTGTTAATAAGTCATTGGGCTGATGTCAACGTTAAAGACAATGGCAATTCCACACCTTTACATCGTGCCTCTGAAAGAGGAGACATGGAGTGTGTCCAGTTGTTGCTGGCACATGGAGCAGACATTAATAGCAGAGGTTTAAATGGTTATACACCACTGCAATTGGCCATTGGTTTAAATCATACTGGATGTGTTGAAGAATTATTGCTACATGGCGCAGATGTAACCATCAGAAATAGAGATGGACGCACTGCATACGATATTGCGAAAAGAAATGGCTATTCTCACATTGTTGATATGCTAAGTAGATAGGACCAAAGGGGGAGTCGTGATAACTCCCTCTTTTCTATGTCATCTTGTGGGACAGGAAACCATATGTTATAATAAACTTACAAAGTGTATAAGGAGTGTCGATACAATGTGTGCAAAGGACTTGTTGAAATATGTTAGAGAAGGGGATGTACTGCAAGTCGCCTTGACTGTCCCAGAGGCGAGTGTACTGGAACTATCGGAGGCATTATGCCAAGCCTGTGCCTGTCTTGGATCGATAGAGAACTCTCACATTGTATCTCTATTATTGGATCATGGGGCTGATGTGGAGTTCAGGAATAGCGAGAAATTTACACCTTTGCATCTTGCATGTGATTCGGGGTTTATAGATTCTGCAGTGCTGCTAGTCCAACATGGTGCCGATGTAACTACCTTGGACGCTGACGACTGGTCTCCATTACATTTCGCTAGTAGTGAAGGGTCTCTGGGGTGTGTAGAACTGTTGATTGAGCAGGGAGCTGATGTGAATGTTCAGGATGATGATGGGTGGACACCACTCCATCGGGCTGCTGCCTGGGGACACACAGATTGTGTGAAGAGATTGTTATCTAGTGGCGCAGATGTAGATATAACCGAGGGGTCTGATAAAACGGCATATGACTTAGCAAGGGAACAAAAACAATTTGACGTTTTGAGAGTGTTAGAAAACTGTTTTTACCAAAATACATCCAAAATGTAAGGAGTGTTGTAGTATGTGTGCAAAAGAGTTATTGAAAGCTGTCAAGGTGGGGAATGCCCTACAGGTCGCTTTAGTTATTGTGGGCACAGATAGATCAGAAGTCTCCGAGGCATTGTGTCATGCATTCAAGGGACCGACAGAAAACCCACCCATTGTATCTTTGTTATTAAGCCATGGTGCTGACGTGACAGCTAGAAATGATGAGGGGTGCACGCCTTTACATCTTGCTTGTGAGGCTGGATATACAGAATCTGTTGGCATACTAATCGACCATGGTGCTGATGTAAATATACTAGACGGTGACAATTGGACACCGTTACATTTTGCTAGTAACATTGGATCCCTAGAATGTGTAGAGCTGTTGGTTAAACATGGGGCGAATGTAAACGCCAAGAGAGATGATGGATGCACACCCCTCCATCAAGCTGCCGCTTTTGGTTACACAGAGTGCGTAAAGGTGTTATTGTCCAATGGAGCAAATGTTGGTCTAACAGAAGGGTCTAATAGAACAGCGTATGACTTAGCAAGGGAACAAAAACAATTTGACGTAATGAGAGCTATGGAAAATTCAGTCACTTTCACCAGAATCGACCCAGAATTTGGGGGGTGTTAGTATGACAGGTATAGAAGAGGCTATTGACAATCAGGATACACTTAAGATCGCTCTTCTGTTAGAGAATGCTGACACGGATGATGCATCTCAGGCTTTATTGTACGTATGCTCCACCCACCCCCATCTTCTGCATATAGTTTCTCTACTTTTGGATTATGGTGCAGATGTCAATGCAGTAGATACGTACACAAAATGGGGATCTTTACATTTTGCATGTAATGATGATCATGTCGAATGTGCTAAATTGCTAATCGCAAATGGAGCAGATGTGAATCTTAAGGGTAGTGATAATTGGACACCCCTTCACCATTCATGTAACAACTCCAATTCTGAGTGCACACAATTGTTGATCTCTCACAACGCTAACTTAGAAGCTAGGGAATGGTATGGAAAAACACCTTTGCATTTCGCATGTCATGCGGGATCCCTAGAGTGTGTAAAAATGTTGGTAGAAGAAGGTGCGGATATCCATGCTAAAGGAAATAATGACTGGACACCAATGCATTATGCCAGAGACAGAAATAGAAACGAAGTTATAGAGTTTCTCAGAGACATATACAAAAGAGAGAGTCAATCTTGACTCTCTTTTTATATACATAAAAAAACCCTGCTAGGATGCAGGGTTTTCTACAGTTTGTTTTGTGTATTTCTCAAGGAATTTAGTTTCGATTGCACGAGCCACACGAAGGTTGTAGCGGAAGTATGGAACTGCTAGCACAATACTGACCGCAATAGAAATGAGGTGAAAGTGCGAGAGGAACATAATCTCCAATGCCAGAAATATAACGCCACTGAGACTAATCTTGTACAGATAATTGAGTTGGCGAACGGTTATTTCCTTTGTTTCTTTATAAGCCTTCAGAATTTTGGAATAACGCCCTAAAAACAAGGCTGCGATACCAAACGCAATGTAATCAGGAACATTTACTACAGACATTGGTGTAGGCAATAAGCTTTGTGCAAGGATGAATACCACACCGAAATACATTAGAAAGCTGTTGATTTTAAAGGTTTTTACCTCTGACTTACTAAGTTCTACAACCCACATATCTTTAGATTCTGCTGACATAACAAACACTCCTTACATATATTTTATAATCGGATTATAACATGTCCCGCATACATGCCACAAGTATTTATATCAGCGTGTGGTCGGTAATAAAAGAGGGAAAGCACTAGTTACTTTCCCCTACTTTGGAGTCGCCTACTTCGCTCCCGCGTATACCAACAACTTGGCGATATCGACATGCATATGAATTTTAGCCAACCTGAGAGGGGTTACACCTTGCTTAGTTAATGGATTTACGCCCACGCCCCTACCAAGCAATAACTCCACTCCTTTCGTATTACCCTCAAACACAGCAGTGTGCAAAGGGGTCCAGCCAAGCATATCTCGGGCGCCTGTATCTGCACCCTTTTCCATAAGAAGTTTGCAAATTTCATGGCGTTTATTTCTGCATGCCCTATGAAGGGCAGTTTGTATGTTTGGATCTGTGGCATTTACATCAGCCCCTTTTTCCAACAGCATAGCACAGACATCCGAATAACCGCGTTCAGTGGCTATGTGAAGGGGTGAAATGCCGTCAGCGCTTTTAGTACTTGGATTTGCTTCCTTTGCAAGTGCAAAAGTTACCAGATCAGGAGCGGCAGTGTTTAAAACATATGTCAGAACCGTATTCTTTGCCAAAGAACCATGTATCGCATCTATATCTTCGATGTGTTCTAATGCAAAAACTACACCCAATATATCTCCCCTATCTGCACACTCTTTGAACTTCTTTATAGACATCAACAATACACTCCCCCATACGATGATAATATGAAGGGGAAAGCAGTACTGCTTTCCCCTTCATGTATTCCTGCTATTATACTGCATTTTCCAAGATAGCGATGATTTCAGGATGTTCAATTCTTGTTATAAATTGTGCGATAGTTTCTCTCTGTCTGGTCATTAGACTTGTGCTTGCCTTATTATCGAGCAAGAATTTTACACATTCAGTATGTCCGTGAGTGGCCGCATGGTGTAAAGGCGTCCATCCAATC